>Ga0233437_1000352_pt1 | contig 107596 bp, 104 predicted proteins | sample SI_122_August201_FD_182714 | JGI IMG/M metagenome (GOLD analysis project Ga0233437, IMG submission 182714) | Seawater microbial communities from Saanich Inlet, British Columbia, Canada - SI_122_August2016_200_MG | ecosystem: Environmental > Aquatic > Marine > Inlet | place: Canada: British... | reverse complement strand
TTTTCAGTGTGTCGATATCATTGGCCTGCAAAGAATTTAACATTAACAAACCTAAGAATATTAGAATTAATTTTTTCATTTTGTGTAGATAAATTTAAAATCAGTCAGTAAAAATAATCAATTATTTGGAATTGGATATAAATTTTAAAGTTAAGGTTAAATAATATTTATAAAATTTATGAAAAATTATTAATCTTGTACCTTAAACTTAAAACAAATGATTATGAAAAATTTTATCAGCATATTCCTTTTATTAGCAATATTTTATAATTGCAGCGGGCAAGAAAAAAATACTTTTGAAAATAATAGCAAACTTCAAAATAATGACATTTTATTGATGTCAACTTTGTTTCATCAAAAGGCTGCCGAAATGCGGGCTATTAATTATCAGGCTTATAATCTCGCTACTCTTAGGCTTGATAATGAATTAAGAATTGCCGGCTTATCCAAAACGCTTGCCGTGATTGTTGATATTGACGAAACAGTGCTTGATAATAGTCCGTTTGAAGCAAAATCAATTTTGGAAAACACAAATTACCCTAAATATTGGAAAGAATGGTGCGAACTTGCCCAAGCCAAAGCAATTCATGGTGCGGTTGAATTCCTATCTTACGCAGAATCAAAAGGTGTTGAAGTTTTTTATATAACAAACCGTAAAGAAAAATTTAAAACTGCAACAATCGAAAATCTCAAAAAAGAAGGATTTCCTTTTGCCGATAAAAAACATTTATTAATGAGAACGACAACTTCAAGTAAAAAGGAACGCAGGCAAAGTATTGAAAAAACACATAAAATCGTATTAATAATTGGTGATAATCTTGGTGATTTTCTTGACATTTTCGACAAGAACAACATAAATCGCAGGTTTGAAATTACCGACAGCCTTAAAAATGAATTTGGTAAACGTTTTATTATCTTACCTAATTCTATGTATGGTACCTGGGTTAATACAATTCTTGATTTTCAGTACGATCTTACTCCCGAACAAAAACTTGATATATTTCATAAGAATCTTGAGAGTTTTGAATAGTACATCTATAAAAAAAATCAAGATTTTTGGAGTGGCTTTTTCTTTGTGAAACTTTGTGGATACTTTGAGAAACTTTGTGTGATAGCTATACCACAGAGTTACACTAAGAAGCACAGAGGTACACCGAGAAAAACCTCGCTTAATTTATTAAAAATTTTAGTAGCATTGAACAAGCCTGAAATATTTCCTGAATTTTATTTGTAAATAAAAGAAAATTAGTATTTTTGCAGCCGAAAAGAAATTTGGAGTTGTTGAGAAAGAGGGGACAAAAGTCCCCTCTTGCATTGAAAAGAATTTTTTGTGATGATAGAAAACAAAATTAAAACATTAATAAACAATTATTTAGAAGGAACTGAAAAGTTTCTTGTTGAGCTTAAACTCACTCCTTCTAATAAAATAATTGTTGAAATTGATAGTGATAATATTGTTTTGATTGAAGATTGTGTTAAGCTTAGCCGTTTCATTGAATCGAATTTCGACAGAGATGTTGAAGATTATGAACTTCAGGTTTCTTCAGCAGGTTTAGAGAACCCCTTAAAGCTTAAACGACAGTATTTTAAAAACATTGGGAGAAATGCCGAAATTTTATTAAACGATGGTTCAAGGAAATCGGGTGTTTTGAAATCGGTTGATGAAGATGGAATTGAATTACAAGAGGATCTTTGGACTGTAAATAAAAAAGGAAAAAAAATCAAAAAAAATCAAACTGCTAAATCACTGATTAAATTATTATTTACAGATATAAATGAAACAAAAATTCTTGTTTCATTTAAAAAATAAAAAAAAAATATTACATAATACACAATATCTAACTAAAAAACAAAACTAATAAAATGGATACCTTAAACCTGGTTGAAACCTTTGCAGAGTTTAAAGAGTTTAAAAACATTGACAGAGAGACTTTGATGCGTATTCTTGAGGATGTTTTCAGAAATATGCTTATCAGAAAATATGGCTCTGATGATAACTTTGACATTATCGTAAATATTGACAAAGGAGACCTTGAAATATGGAGAAATCGGGAGATTGTTGAAGATGGTGAAGTTGAAGATGAGAATTGTCAAATTGCACTTTCCAAAGCAATGAAAATTGAACCTGATTTTGAAGCCGGAGAGGAAGTGTCTGAAGAAATTAAAATGGCTGACTTCGGACGAAGAGAGATATTATCAATACGTCAGAATTTAGTGTCTAAAATTCAGGAATTCGAAAAAGACAATATATTTACTAAGTATAAAGATCGTGTTGGAGAAATAATTACCGGCGAAATTTATCAAGTCTGGAAAAAAGAAATATTAATTTTAGATGATGAATACATTGAATTAATATTACCAAAATCCGAACAAATCCCTTCCGACTATTATCGAAAAGGTGATACAATCAGAGCAGTTGTTTCGAAAGTGGATATTAGAAATGGCAATCCTGTGATAATTCTATCAAGAACTTCACCTATTTTCTTAGAGAGGTTGTTTGAGTCAGAAGTTCCCGAAGTTTACGATGGTTTAATAACAATAAAAAACATTGTTCGTGTTCCGGGTGAAAGAGCGAAAATTGCAGTTGAATCTTATGATGACAGAATTGATCCTGTTGGTGCATGTGTCGGAATGAAAGGTTCACGAATACACGGAATTGTAAGAGAATTGAAAAATGAAAATATAGATGTAATTAATTATACATCAAATGTAACACTCTATATTTCAAGATCATTAAGCCCTGCAAAAATATCTTCTGTTGTGATAGATGAGGATAACAAAAGAGCTGAAGTATATATGAAACCCGATCAGGTGTCGCTTGCAATTGGTAAAGGAGGTTTTAATATTAAATTGGCCGGAAGACTTACAGGTTATGAAATTGATGTTTATCGTGATACTGATATTGATAACGAAGATGTTGATTTAAATGAATTTAATGATGAAATCGATCAATGGATAATAGACGAATTTAAAAACATCGGCTGTGATACTGCAAAAAGTGTTTTAGCTCTTGAAATTAATGAATTAGTTTCAAGAACTGACCTCGAAGAAGAAACAATTAAAGAGGTGTTTAAAATACTCAAGGCTGAATTTGAATAAAAATATTACTTTTACAAAAAATATTTAAAAGAAATCACTAGTAAACTAGAATGGCAGAAGGCAATAAACCAATAAGACTTAGCAAGATAGCAAGGGAATTCAATATTGGAATTTCTACGATAGCCGATTTTCTATCAAAGAAAGGACATGCAATTGAAGCAAAACCAAATTCGAAAATTCAGGCGAATATGTACGAATTATTGGTTAATGAATTTCAATCTGAAAAAGCAGTAAAACAAGAATCATTAAAAATTGGAATTGATTATTCTAGTCATGAAACTATTTCAATTGATGATGAAGTAATTGAAAAACCAGTGCAGGAACATGAATATGAGCCTGAAGAATTTATTATTAAAAATATTGCCGGTGGTTTCAAGGAAGAAATTATAGCAGAAGAAACAAAAGAAATAGTAGCTAAAGAAATAGAAGAAGAGGTAGTTAAGCCTGAAATTACAACGGAAGATACCTCAATTTCTATTGACGAACCGAAAGAGAAAGTTTCTGTTCCAAAACCTACGAAAAAAGAAGAACCGAAAACTGAACTACTCGAAGAAAAACCTCAAGAATTAAAAGCGGAACCAAAAGATGTTTCTGACAAGAAAAAGGAAGTTAAAGCTGAAGAACCAAAAAAATCAGACAAAGCTGAAGCAAATGGTTTGAAAATTCTTGGAAAAATTGATATTGAAAAAATAACTCCAAAACCAAAAACTTCAAGAAAGCCAAAGCCACAAAAAAAAGCAAAAACTAAAAAGACTATAAAGGAAGAACCTAAGAAGGATGTTGAAGAAAAAGCAGCAATCAAAGCTGAACCTAAGAAAGTTGTTAAAAAAGAGATAAAAAAGGAAAGTGAACCAACTACTAAAAAACCTGATGTTTCAAAAAAAGATATAATTAAAGAAAAGAAAATAGTAGAAAAAACATCTAAACCTTTAGCTGAAATTTCAGAAAAACCCAAAGAAGAAATCCAAGATAAATCTAAAAAATTACCTGATAATTTCATTAAAACAAAATTTAAAAAATTAAGCGGGCCAAAAATTCTTGATAAAATTACTCTTCCTGAAAAGCCAAAACCTGAGAAAAAGGGAGCTAAAAAACCTTTTAAAAAACCCGAGAAAAAACCTTTTAAAAAGACAGAAAAACAACCGGTTGCTTCATCAACAGATGAAAAAGTAGCTGCAAAAAAGAAAAAACGAAGACGAATTCATAAAGTAAAACCTGCGGTTGATCCCAAAATTCAAACCGAAAGAGATAAACAAAAAGGTAGATTTCAAAAAGGAGGTAAACCACGGAGAGAAATTCGTAAAGTTGAGCTTACGGAAGAAGAAGTACAAAAGCAAATCAAAGAAACACTTGCACGATTATCTCCAGCAGGGAAATCAAAAGGTTCAAAACATAGAAAACAAAAACGTGATATTCAGAGCAAACAAAGAATTGAAGATCAAATTAAATTAGAAGCCGACAAAAAAGTTATCAAAGTAACTGAATTTGTTACGGCTAATGAACTTGCTTCAATGATTGATGTTCAGGTTAATCAGATAATTGCAACTTGTATGACATTAGGGATATTTGTTTCGATCAATCAACGTTTAGATGCCGAAACCTTAAGTCTTGTTGCAGAAGAATTTGGGCATAAAGTTGAATTTGTAAGTATTGATGTTCAGGAAGCAATTAGTAGTACCGATTTAGAAGAAGATGATTCTGAAGACCTTATTTTCAGGCCGCCTGTTATAACGGTTATGGGACATGTTGACCACGGGAAAACTTTACTGCTTGATCATATAAGAAAATCAAATGTTATAGCCGGTGAAGCTGGTGGAATTACTCAGCATATTGGAGCTTATGAGGTTACGCTTGATGATGGTAGACAAATCACTTTTCTTGATACTCCCGGCCACGAAGCCTTTACGGCGATGCGTGCCCGCGGTGCAAAAGTTACCGATCTTGCAATTATTATTATTGCTGCTGATGATAACGTTATGCCTCAGACAAAAGAAGCAATAAATCATGCTCAGGCTGCCGGAGTTCCAATGGTTTTTGCAATAAATAAAATTGACAAACCGAATGCTAATCCTGAGAAAATCAAGGAAGAATTGGCACAAATGAATATTCTGGTTGAAGATTGGGGTGGAAAATTTCAAAGCCAGGATATCTCAGCAAAAAAAGGCACTAATATTAGAGAGTTGATTGATAAAATTTTACTTGAATCCGAAATGCTTGATCTTAAAGGGAATCCGCTAAAAAAAGCTTCAGGAACAGTCATAGAATCCGCTCTCGATAAAGGCCGTGGATATGTTACTAAATTATTAGTCCAAAATGGAACTCTAAGAATTGGTGACATAGTACTGGCCGGTTCGTGTATCGGAAAGGTTAAGGCAATGTACAACGAAAGAAACGCATTGATTAAAGAAGCAGGGCCTTCTTCTCCATTATTATTATTAGGACTTAACGGTGCACCACAGGCCGGTGATGAATTTAATGTAATGAAGGATGAAAAAGAAGCAAAAGCTATAGCAAACAAGCGATTGCAACTTCAAAGGGAACAAGGCCTCAGAACCCAAAAACATATTACTCTTGATGAGATCGGCCGTAGAATTGCGATTGGTGATTTCAAAGAATTAAATATTATAGTTAAAGGTGATGTTGATGGTTCAATTGAAGCCTTATCAGATTCCTTGCTCAAATTATCGAATGAGCATGTGCAGGTTAATATTATTCACAAATCTGTCGGACAGGTTACCGAAACAGATGTTTCATTAGCAACTGCCTCAAATGCAATTATTATAGGATTTCAGGTACGTCCTTCGATTAGTGCACGCAAATTGGCTGAGAAAGAACAAATCGACATTCGTTTGTATTCAATTATTTATAAAGCGATTGAGGAAATTAAAGCAGCTATTGAAGGTATGTTAGCACCGGAAATTGAAGAAAAAATTACTTCTAATGTTGAAATTCGTGAAATTTTCAAAATATCGAAAGTTGGTACAATTGCCGGTTGCATGGTATTAGATGGAAAAATTACACGAAGCACAAAAATTCGTGTTATCAGAGATGGTATTGTAGTTTACACCGGAAGATTAGGCTCATTAAAACGATTTAAAGATGATGCTAAAGAAGTTCAAACAGGATTTGAATGTGGTTTAAATATTGAGAATTTTAATGATATAAAAGTTGGTGATATCATTGAAGGTTTTGAAGAAGTTGAAATTAAACGAAAACTATAACCAAACAGGTTTCGGGTTTCGGGTTTTGAGTTTCAAGTTTCGGATTTCAAGTTTCAGGTTTCAAGTTTTTTTTTGACTAAACTCAACAATTTAACAATATATCCATTTACCATTTGTGGTATACAAACACTTACAGTCTGCACGAAAACTATCATAATGTGGTATGGCTGATAAGAAAACGTCAAGGTCGAGGCGTGGGAAGTCTTAATGTTCAGGAGTTTACTTTTGTAAATGACTGAATATTAAGACGAGCACAACGAAGAGATTGGCGTTTTCTTGCAGCCACTACTTATGTTTCATAAAACCTGTAACCTCTGAGGATAATTCCATTACTTGTTTTAAATCAATCTCTCCGGTAACAACTACCATCATAGTATTTTTATCTGAATTAATAAAAAATACAGATTCTTTGATTTTATTACCATGGCCTTTAACAATATATGCCGAGATCATTACACCGTCATCCACATTTAAACTAAATAATTCCTCATATCTTTTCTCTTTAACAACTTTTTTAAATTTCTCAGTAAAACTTTTAATTTCTTGAGAGGAAGAATTGTCAGGATTAAAATTCAAAACATAAATCTTTTCGATCTGTTCAGAAAGAAATTTCAATTTGTTTGCTTTTTCATCGCTTCCAGGATAAATTTCTAATGCATCAGTTGAAATAATCATTGAACTAACCGCTTTATTGTTTTTGTATTTATTAAAAAACTTTGTAGCCGGTGATTTTTGTGACATCAAAATTGAAGGAAAAAGAAAGAAAAATCCAATTATGATTAGTGTTAATTTTTTCATGTGTGTGTGTGTGTGTGTTTGTAGTTAATACATTTTTAATTGATTGTATTTTTTGAAATTAGAAATTGGAAATTGGAAATTAGAAATTCAGGAGTGTTTCAATTTCTAATTTCATATTTATTTCTCGGATTCATCATCCTTATCTTCATCACCATCATTATCAAGCTTATCTAAATTTTCCAAACCTGCAACACCCATTGTTTTCGATAATTTCGAAATAGTATTCATGTCAATATCTCCTATAATACTGATCAAAGCATTATCATCACCTTTTCCTCCAGATATCATCAATAACTCGCTAATTTTCCCATCTTTTTCTTTTTTAATAAGGAACTTAACATCCTGGTCTTTTGAACGAATAACCATTAATTCGATATATTCATCCATAGGTAACTCCTTCATTACGATATCGTGAAAATTTCCCTCAAAGTCACCATTATCAGATGCAAGAATTTTTATTTCAATCAGGCCGCTTATAGCTTTTGCAAAATCCTTATTTTCTTCGTCTGTTTCAATGTTTGAGAAAAGCTCAAACATATTTTTATTGATCACAATTGATGTGAATCCATCTCTACCTGAGTACTTTTCATATAGTTTATCTATTGCTCTGTTCTGAGCATTCGATATTAACGGAAAACTTAAGAATGCCAGCATTACTAGACTTAAAATCATTTTTTTCATAGCTTATTGTTTTTTATAATCTGTATCGTATCAACAGATTGGTTTGAAATTAATTGTTTATATTCGTCAAATTTTGATATTTTAGTCATTTCATCCATTCCTTTATTGAAAGAAGACATTTTGTTTAAATTTTTCACGCCTTCATCAAATTTTGAAATATTATTTAGAGGCTCAACACCTGAATTAAATTTATCGGAAATGTATTTTAAAACTTTTTGAGTTTCGGTGAAGGCTTTTTCGGGATCGGTAAAAGTGTTTGCAAAAGCAAAATTTGTATCATCAAGATTATCTAAAGGAGATTTAAAGAAAAATCCGAAAATTATAATAATACTTGCAGCTATTCCTAAAAGCGAATAAGTTATATACTTTCTTTTTCCATCTATTGAAAACAGCTTTGTTTCACTAATTTCGTTTAAAATCATCTGATCAAAATCAGGATCAGTGATTTCTTCTTTTTTTGCCTCCGAAAAATACTGAAAATGCTCCTTAAAAGGTTTCAGATGTGGAGGGAGGAAATCTTTATTAAAATATTCTTTTAATTGATTTTCTTCAATAATTGAAGTTTCTCCTTCAAAATATTTAGTTAATAATTTTTCAATTACTTGAAAATTCATAGCTTTCTTCTTTTAATACTGTTTCTCTTACTTTTTTTCTTGCTCTTGACAAATTAACTCTGATAGTATTAATAGTTAAACCTGTTACTTCAGCTATCTCTTCAAACTCATAGCCTTCAACATCTCGAAGATGAATAATGATTTTTTGCTGATCGGGCAGGTGCTTTATTATTTTATTAATTCTGTTGATACTATCAGTCATCTCCATTTCATTATATGGTGTTTTATGAACTACATTCAATCCTGTATCTGAGATTTCTTCGGTATTTCGTCGTTTTGATTTCAATTTATCAAAACATAAATTCTTTGTTATCACCATTGCAAAACCTTCAATACTTCTAATTTGATCTAAACTTTCTTTTTTCGACCATAACCTTAAAAACACTTCCTGAACCGTATCTTCAGCTTCTTCTTTTGAAACTAAAAGTCGTTTTGCCAGTCTGTAAAGCTTGTTTTTAATCGGTAACACTTCTATTTTAAATTTTTCTATGGTCATTTATAGTTAAGACGAAGCTTTGATTAAAATATTACAGTTTTATAAGAAAAATTTTAAAGTTTGTAAAAGTGAGATTTTTAATTATTTTTGCACAAAAAAATTTATAAATAAAAGAAATTATTTTACAAACTTATTAATAATCAAAACTTAAAATTATGTTTAAAGGACATCCGAAAGGATTGATAGCAGCGGCACTTGCAAATATGGGTGAACGCTTTGGTTTTTATACAATGATGGCGATATTAGTTTTATTTCTTCAAGCTAAATTCGGGTTAAGCGGTGAAAATGCCGGTTATATTTATGCCACTTTTTATGCCTTGATTTATATTTTATCTTTAGTTGGAGGTGTAATAGCAGATAAAACACGGAATTACAAGGGTACAATTATGACAGGGCTTATAGTTATGTCATTAGGTTATTTAATGATGTCCATTCCGACACCTACTCCTGTTCCAAATATTACTTTGTTTTTAATTTTATCTTGTGTCGGATTGTTTGTAATAGCATTTGGAAATGGTTTATTTAAAGGTAATCTACAAGCTTTGGTAGGCCAGATGTATGACAATTTAAAAGATGATAAAAAGAGAGATTCCGGTTTCTCAATATTTTATATGTTCATTAATGTAGGAGCTATTTTTGCACCATTTACAGCCGTTGCTGTAAGAAACTGGTGGCTGCGAAATAATGGGTTTGAATATGATGCAGGGCTTCCTGCTCTTGCTCATTCGCACCTTAATGGTTCAATTTCCGCCGAAGCAACGGAAACATATCACATAATGGCAAATGAAGCAAGTGGTGTTCCTGTTACTGATTTAACTACTTTTTCTAATGAATATCTTAATGTTTTTACTACCGGATTTCATTATGCATTTGGTGTAGCTATTTTTGCAATGGCAATTTCTTTTGTAATTTACATGGTTAATAAGAAGCGCTTCCCTGATCCAAAAATGATTGCTAAAAAATCAACAGATAATAAAGATGCAACAGGAGATATTACAATGGACATAAAAGAAATAAAACAACGAATGTATGCATTATTTGCTGTGTTTGGAGTTGTTATTTTCTTCTGGTTTTCATTTCACCAAAACGGGCTAACTCTCACATTTTTTGCACGAGATTATACATTATTAGAAATCGGTTCATGGAAATTATCTGCCGAGGCATTTCAATCTATGAATCCGTTTTTTGTTGTTTTCCTAACTCCAATTATTGTTGGCCTTTTTGGTTGGTTAAATAGTAAAGGTATTGAGCCTTCAACTCCCAAAAAAATAGCAATTGGTATGTTTATAGCGGCTTTAGGTTTTGTTGTAATGTCATTAGGATCAATGGGATTACCATTATCTGAATCAATTGATCCGATTAGAGGAGGGACTCCGCTTGCAGAAAGCCTTAAAGTAACTCCGTTCTTGTTAATGGGTACTTATTTTATATTGACGGTAGCAGAATTATTTATTAGTCCTCTCGGTATTTCATTTGTATCGAAAGTGTCTCCACCACAATATCAGGGCGTAATGCAAGGAGGTTGGCTCGGCGCTACAGCATTAGGAAATCAATTATTATTTATTGGAGCTGTTTTATATGATTCCGTTCCAATTTGGATGACATGGGGAATATTTGTAGTTGCTTGTATTATGTCAATGTTTACAATGCTGTTTATGTTAAGATGGCTTGAAAGAGTAGCTAAATAAAAACTATATAAAAATAATATTTTAGAAAAGGGGTGAATTATTGAGATTCACCCCTTTTCTATTTTATCTACCCTAATTTCATTTGGAGTCAAGTATCTTTCATCCAGTATCCAGAATCCAGTATCCAGAATCCTGCTTCTTGCACCCGGCAATAATTACATTTTGATTTATTTTCTTTGGCGAAAAATAAGAATTAAACCCAAGAGAATAAACGGAATACTTAGGATTTGACCCATATTTAAAATCATAGTATTTTCGAAATCAACCTGGGATTCTTTCACAAATTCAATAAGAATCCTAACACCAAAAAGTAACACCATAAACATTCCGAATATTTTACCTTCTTTTGGTGAACCTTTTTTCTTATAATAATAAATTAATAAGAAAAAGAAAATCAACAAATAAGATAGAGCTTCATAAATTTGTGTAGGATGTCGAGGATCAACTGCAAGCTGAGGATTCGAAGCATTGATAAAAAGGAATGCCCAGGGTAAATCGCTGGGTTTACCAATAATCTCAGAATTAATTAAATTACCCGTTCTGATAAAAAATCCTGCTAAGGCAACCGGAATAACAATTCTGTCCATCAACCAAAGAAAATTTCTTTTAATCCTTATAGAAAAAATAAAAATTGAGAGCAATATTCCAACTGCTGCTCCGTGGCTTGCAAGTCCACCTTCCCAAATTTTTAATATTTCAATAGGATGGCTCAAATACCATTCCGGTTCATAAAAAAGACAATGTCCCAGGCGTGCACCAACTACTGTTCCAATCACCATGTAAGTAGTTAGTTCGTCTAAAAGTTTTAAGGGAATATTTTCTTTCTTGAAAAACCGGGTTAAAATAATATAACCCATAAAAAATGATAAAGCAAAAAGCACTCCATACCATCTGATTGACAAACTGCCAATATGAAATATTTCAGGATCAGGATTCCATGTAATGTATAATGTTAGCATTCAATTTTTTTTTCGCAAAAGTAAGAAATTATAATTTCAGAATTGAGAATTTTGATTTTTGATTTACTCTAATTCCCAACCTGGACAAGCCAGAATAATTCAGACGCAGATTAACACAGATTGTTTATGATAAATCATAAAAAAATCAGCGCAAATCAGCGTCAAAAGAAGGAGTAACATAAAATATTCTGCAAAAAAACACTAATATCAAAAGAAAGGCCCTAAGATTTTAATTCTAAAACCCTTTTAATATTCTCAGGTTTATTTGCTAAGCTTAATCCTTGAAAATCCTTAGCTTTTTCGAGGGCTTCTTTTAAGTTAAAATCAATTTGTTTCGAGTAAAAGAAATACCTTTTCTTAAATAAATATTCAGCAAGATATTCTTGTTCGGTTTGACCGGGAGTTGGAATAAAAATTGCTTTTTTGCCCAGGGTAGTAATATCCATGATACTTGAATAACCTGGCCGGCAAATAATTATTTTAGATTGAAGAATATATTTCTGTAATTGTTCAGTTGGAAGATGAGCGAATACTTTACAATTTTTTCTTAATTCATAGTGTTCCGTAAAATCTGTGATTCCTCTCACAACAATTACTTTTAGATCGGAAGATTTTAGTTGCGAAAGTAAAATATTTTCAAAGATCGTCCTTTGAGGTTCAGGTCCTGAAATAATTACAATAATATCATATTTAAAATCAATAAGCTCTTGATTATCTTCAGACAAAGAAAAACGTGAAAGAGGCCCGATAAATTCTGAATTTGGAGGAATGGGGTATTTATGCGAAAGATCGCCTGACAAATTTTCACTATCTTCAAAATCAGGAATCCAACATTTATGATATTTCTTGATAATGAAATTATTAATCCGAAAAAGAACTCCCTCCAAAAAATTCAGGTATTTTGGCGTTTTAATCATAATTTGGTGAGTGATAAAAATACTTTGAACATTTTTATTCCATAATCCAAACCTATTATCAGAAATGAGTAAATCAATATTATAATTTTTGATAATTCTTTTTACTTCAAAATGCTCCTTTACAATTCTGAAAAACAATTTTGGTAGTAATGTTATAAGTTTCAGGGACATTTTTCTGTTTTTCGGATAAGAAATATTATATCCGGGGAATTTAACAAACACTAATTTCGGAAAAGCATCTTTCAAAAATGCTAATGGACGTCCATCGGCAGCAATAATTACATTTGCATTTTGAGAAATAAATCCATTGATTAAAGGCACACAACGTGTAGCATGGCCTAATCCCCAATCAAGCGGGCAAATCAAAATATTTTTTTTTGCTTTCAAATAAATGTATTTATTTTTACAAAAATATTAATAAATAGCTTAATTTTGAATATTATTTAAAATCCAAAAAATTGTTGCTATATAAAATAGGTTTGACACTTATCCCGGGTGTAGGCGATATAAACGGTAAAAAACTCGTGGCATATTGTGGTGGAGTTGAAGCTGTTTTTAAAGAAAAAAGGGGAAATTTACTGAAAATACCGGGAATCGGGCAATCAGTTGTTAATTCTATTCATAATTCAAAGATATTATTAAGGTCTGAAGAAGAGATGAAATTTATTGAAAAATATCAAATTACACCTCTTTTTTACCTTGACGACGACTACCCGACTCGTTTAACGCATTGCGTTGATAGTCCGATTTTACTTTACTACAAAGGTAATGCAAATTTAAATTCCGAAAAAATTGTCAGCATTGTGGGGACAAGAAATGCAAGCACTTATGGAAAAGGTATTTGCGAGAAAATTGTAGATGATTTGCAATCAATGAATATTATTGTTGTCAGCGGTTTAGCTTATGGGATAGATACTTGTGCTCATATTGCTTCTTTGAAAAACGGTTTAAAAACTATTGCAGTTTTAGCTCATGGTTTAGATATTATTTATCCGCAACAAAATAAAACTTTATCAAAAAAGCTTCTTAAAAACGGAGGATTACTTACCGAGTTTATGACCAAATCAAAACCTGACAGAGAAAATTTCCCAAAGCGAAACCGGATAGTTGCAGGTTTATGTGATGCAGTAATCGTTATTGAATCAAGCAAAAAGGGAGGTGCATTAATTACTGCAAATATTGCCAATTCATATAACAGAGATGTTTTTGCAGTTCCGGGAAATGTTGGCGAAAAATTATCAGAAGGATGTAATAATTTGATAAAAACCAATAGAGCTGCACTTATTCAATCGGCTGAAGATTTAAAATATATTATGGGCTGGGAAAGTGAAACACAAATTTCAACTTCAAAGCAAAGAAAACTTTTCGTGAAATTATCAGATGAGGAGGAAATATTATTTAATATTTTAAAGGAAAAAAAGGAAATGGATATTGATACTTTGCGATTTACTTCAAACTTGAGTATGAGTAAAGTTGCAGCTGCCTTGCTAAACATGGAATTTGAAGGAATTTTAATTAGCCTTCCCGGCAAAATTTATCGGCTTTGTTAAAAGGTATAAGTCATTCAATGGTCATTCGGTAGTCATTCAATGGTCATTTTTTTCTGTTTTAGTATTATGTTAGGAAAACAAATAACAGCGAAGCGAACGATATGAAGCAAATGACACATTCAGTGCAAATGACAATTAATGACACACAAAGGGTAAATGACAATTGAATGACAGCGAAGCAAATAACCTTATTTCCTTCACAACCCAATTCAATAAGGATATTTATTGAGAAATTCTTTTATTGCTAAAAAATTGATTAGTAAGGTTATAAAATGGTTTTTTCAGGCTTTATAGACAAAGATTTTATACCTAAAGCAATGGCAATGGCTGAAATTCCAATTGATACTAAAATCAATAGCAGAGTGTCGGATGTGAGGTAACAAAAATTAAAAATACCATGAAAAAAAGTAGCAGCAAACAAACCTGTCATAGAATCAATAAAGCGATTTTTTCTTACTTTTCCTAAGCCAATAAAGAAACCCATTACAACTGCAAAAGTAATATTTGCCGGAATTATTATAAAAGCGTATAAAAGATCAAATTGAAGATCAATAATATCAAATAAATATAAAATATCCCAGATACAAATATATCCCAATGAAATTATTAAAGAGTAAATGATTGCATCGGTTGGGCCTTTGCACATTTCCTTTGGTAAAACAAAATATCGTAAAATGATAAATTTCCCAAGTTCGGCAGAAAATCCCATAATGATAAGAGAATAAAATGCAACCCTTCTAAGATTTTTAATATCATTCCAACCATAATTTCTGGCTATACTTTCAGCGAGTAAAACCAATGAAACACAAAGTATTCCAAAGAGAAAAGTTTTTATAACCAGTGAAAAACTTCCATCAGGATATTTGTATTTTAAAAACAAATAAAATAATAATGAGAGTAAGGGAGCAAGAAAAATTGTTAAATAATGTGCAAAATCCATAATTATTGTTATTTTATTAAAGCAAATATAATAAAAGTTTGTAATTTTAATCAATATTTTTATTAATTTTTATTAACATTTATAAATATGTCAAAAGTTCTTGTTAAAAAGTTGTCAGAGAATGAAATTAAAAAACTGGGCGTTTATTCGTGGCCAATATGGGAAAAAGAAATCTCAAGGTTTGATTGGCAATACGATACCGATGAAGAATGTCTGATTCTTGAAGGAGAAGTAGAGGTTGAAACTTCCGTAGGAAAAATTTTAATAAAATCAGGTGATTTTGTAACCTTCAAAAGTGGTTTGAAATGTATTTGGGATATTAAAAAAGATATTAAAAAGCATTATAATTTTAAGTAGTGCTTGCCAGAAAACGCCAATTTCTTCGTTAAGCACATTCATAAAACCAGTCATTTACAACAGTAAACTCCTGGTTTTCTGAATTTCGCAAGCCTCAAACTTGACGTTTTCTGACTAAGCACTCCAAAATATTGAGTTTTCATGCAGATACTAAATAGTTATTAACATTATTCTTTTGGAAGGATTAGTAATAAAATCAACAGGGAGTTGGTATCTTGTGCTACAAAATGATGGTACTAAGATAGAATGCAAACTAAAAGGAAATTTTAGAATTAAGGGGATTAAAACGACAAATCCGGTGGCTGTAGGTGACAGGGTGGTTTTCAAATACTTACCTGACAAGCAATCTGGATTTATTACAAAAATCCTTAACAGACGCAATTATATTATTCGTCGCGCAACAAATCTTTCAAAAATATCACATATTATTGCAGCAAATATTGATCAGGTTTTGTTAGTTGTATGCCTCGCAAAACCAAGAACATCAACCGGATTTATCGACCGATTTCTCGTAACTGCAGAAGCTTATCATATTCCGGCAATTATTGTTTTTAATAAATTGGATATTTATGATGACAAACTTAAACTTAAACATGATGAAATTGTCAAAATTTACGAGAAAGCAAGTTATAATTGTCTTGGTATTTCAGTTTATGAAAATTATCATATCGAACAACTCAAGGAATTATTAAAAGATAAAATCAATCTTTTTGCAGGCCATTCCGGAGTTGGTAAATCAGCTCTAATCAATGCAATTATACCTGGATTAAACTTAAAAACTAAAGAGATTTCCGCATACCATGAAAAAGGTCAGCATGCAACAACTTTTACCGAAATGTATCAATTATCTTTCGGAGGTTTTATTATTGATACACCGGGGGTAAAAGAATTTGGTTTGCTTGATTTCAAGAATACTGAAATCTCAGAACGTTTTCCGGAAATGAGAAAAATAATGATGAATTGTCGTTTTAATAATTGTACACATATCCATGAACCGGGTTGTGTGGTTTTAAAAGCTTTAAAGAATGGAGAAATAAGCCAATCACGCTATAATAATTATATAAGCATTTTTAATGATGAATACTTCGACGAAAAAGAATGGGAATAAAAGAATTAAATTGTAATTGATGGTAATTAATTGTCATTCAATTGTCATTAGTTGTCATTATTGTTTACCTCTTATTTCCCATATTTCCAATATTTCCATTATATCCCATATTCCACATATTCGACAATTTCATTGTTAAATTAATACCGGCAAGTTACAATTTTATAATATCTTTGTTTTTTACAAAATGTAATATAAATTTTAATTTTTTTTTTATAAATGATTGCAAAAGAAATTATTAATAATGCCATAGCACCTTTAAAAACTTCTGATAAAGCTTCGTTTGCACTTGAATTAATGGACGAATATAAAGTTTCACATTTACCGATAGTTAATAATATTGAATTCCTGGGTTTAATTTCATATTCCGATATTTTTAATCACGACATGATAAATGAGCCAATTGGAAATCATTCACTTTTATTGGCAGATTCAATTTCTTATTGCATCGAAGATCAACATATATTTGAGATTGTTAAATTGGCTTCATCTCTTAAACTTTCTCTTATTCCTGTTCTTGATTTAAAAAATAATTATTTTGGATCCATAACTTTAGATAAATTGATTTATGCTTTTTCATCCTTATTTTCAATTGAAACCCGCGGAGGAGTTATAGTGCTTGAACTCAGTAATCGAGATTATTTATTAACTCAAATTGCTCAAATAGTTGAATCGAATAATGCTAAAATTTTAAGTCTGTTCGTTAGCTCAAACCCAGATTCCACTAAACTTGAAGTTACAATTAAAATAAATAAAATTGATATTACCCAGATTTTACAAACCTTCACAAGATATAATTACTCTATTAAATCATCATTTTCGGAGATTGAGCCTTTCGAAAATTTAAAAGATAGATACGATTCATTAATGAGGTATTTAAATGTATAGATGAGATTTTATTTTTCTATTTTTTTATTATTTATTTCAGCAAGATTATTCTCAATCACAACAGATTCGGGTATCAATTACTATAACTATGAAAATGATTCCATAATTCAATCTGACACATTGAACAAAACAGACTATTTTATAATAAATAAAATAGATATTAGTGGTAATAAAAAAACAAAACCTTATATAATCACCCGCGAGCTTCAATTTCATCAAAGCGATACTGTTTTTAAATGCAACATTAGTAAATTACTGAAACAGAGTCAGGAAAATATATTCAATACTTCTTTATTTAATTTTGTCACAATTGATACAAATATTATTAGCATTAATTTGATAGATATTAATATTGATGTTATAGAAAGATGGTATTTGTGGCCATTCCCTGTGTTTGAATTCGCCGACAGGAATTTTAATTCATGGTTAAAAGACAGTGATTTTTCAAAATTGAACTATGGTCTATTTCTTAATCAAGAAAATTTCAGAGGCAGAAACGAGACTTTAAAATTACTATTACGATTTGGTTATGAACAAAGATATGCTGTTTTTTATGAAGCACCTTACATTAATAAAAAACAGACACTTGGCATTGCTATTGATGCAGGATATGCACAAAGCCATGAAGTTCCGGTGAGTACGATTAATGATACTTTACATTTTTTTAAAGATGAAAACATCTATCCAAAAAAAGTATTTTTTTCAGGTTTTTCATTAATACATCGAAAAAGTATTTATAATACACATTATTTGAGTCTAAGTTTCTCGGACTATAAATTTGCAGATACTTTATTGAAAATATCACAAGATTATTCTTTTCAAAATCAAACAGAAGTTAAGTTTTTATCCTTAATTTATAAATATAAAAGCGATTTCCGAGATTATAAACATTACCCCCTTAATGGTTATTATTTTGATGTTGAAGTAACAAAAACAGGTTTAGGTCTTTTTGATCGTATAGATTTGTTCTCACTTCAAAGCACATTCAGAAAGTTTTGGAAATTAAGTAATAGGTTTTATTATGCGAGCGGATTAACTGCAAAATTTTCATCAATAGCATTTCAACCATATTTTATTCAAAGGGGACTGGGTTATGAAAGGGATTTTGTAAGAGGTTATGAATATTATGTCATTGATGGACAAAGCTTTGGTTTACTTAAAACAAATTTAAAATATGAATTATTATCAAAAAAAGTTACAACAATAAACTTTATAAAAACGCAAAAGTTTAATAAAATTTATTATTCATTTTATCTTAATTTATTTACAGATTTAGCTTTTGTTGAAGATAATCAGTTTTTTAAAAATAATAGTCTTTCAAACGAATTGCTTGTGGGATATGGAGTTGGATTGGATTTTGTTACATATTATGATGTAGTGGTCAGGCTTGAACTTTCGATAAATCGTTTGGGAGAAAAAGGCGTTTTTATTCATTTTCAGGCTCCGATTTAGGGTTTTCCTCCTTCGCTAAAGCTATGGTGGACAGGCAGGTTTCGAGTTTGACTCCATTATTCCAACATTCCACGACTCCATCACTCCACTACTCCACCACTCCATCACTTCATCACTCCACCACTCCATCGCTCCAACACTCCACCACTTCAACACTTTCATAAAAGATGTTAATTTTTTTTAAATTATATATTTAATTTTTGTATTCTTGTAGCAATTTTATTTCAAATTTATTGATAGCATTTAAGGTATGTATATAGCAATTTTCGGAAAAACTTTCACGGATGAGTCACTGAAATATATCAATCAATTGATTGCAAAATTAAACTCCATTAATTGTAAACTAATAGTTTATGAACCTTTTTATAAACAGTTAAAAACTAAAGTTAAATTCAACGGAAAACTTTCTCTTTTCAACACTCATGAAGACATTAAAGATAGCGTTGATTTTCTTATTTCAATAGGTGGCGATGGAACTTTATTACATACTGTTACTTTAGTTAGAGATTCGGGTATTCCAATTATAGGTTTAAATATTGGTAGGCTTGGTTTTCTGTCAAGTATTGCGAAAGATGAAATATTACCGGCTATAGATAGTATCATTAATAATGAATATTTATTAGATAAAAGGACATTAATTCATCTTGAAACTGAAAATAATTTGTTTGGCAACATAAATTATTGCCTTAATGAATTTTCAATTAAAGGTAAAGATTCAAGTTCACTAAGTGTTATTGATGTTTTCATTGACGAGATTTTATTAAACTCCTACTGGGCTGATGGTCTTATCATTGCGACACCAACAGGCTCCACTGCATATTCTTTAAGTTGCGGAGGGCCAATAGTAACACCAGGTTCAGAAAATTTCGTAATTACTCCTATTGCAACACACAATTTAACTGTAAGACCTATCGTTATACCTGACAGTTGTAAAATAAGAATTAAGCTAAGAGGACGAAACGAAAAATATGTTGTCTGTCTTGATTCGAGGTCAGAAATTGTTGATTCGTCAGTTGAATTATTAATAAAAAAAGAAAAATTTGGAATTAATTTATTGAAGATGCAAAATCAACATTTTTTCCATACGATACAAAATAAATTATTGTGGGGAGTTGATATAAGAAATTAAAAAAATGCTACAGATTTTCAGATTATCACAGATTTAATTTTTTAATTTTTACGACTTTTTAGAGTGGACTCAAAAATTAAGCTAAATATTTTTTTTATAAAAATCCTATATAAATTTTAATGAATAAAATTATTTTAATATTATTTCTCTCATTTTTCTCAATAAGTAATTTGTTTTCACAAACAATTGAATTTGGTGCTTTAGGAGGAGGGTCTTATTATATTGGAGATTTAAATCCTGGAAAACATTTTTTATTAACAAAACCTGCTTACGGAATCATTGCAAGATATGTCATCAACGACCGTTTGGCACTAAGATTAAATGTTTTACGTGGAAAGGTTGAGGGTGATGATGCTATTTCCAAATTCATTGAATCACGGCAATTAAAATTTGAATCCGGAATAACCGATATTGGTGCTCAATTTGAATTTAATTTTTTAAATTACTTCACAGGTAGTAAAAACAATTTTGTTACTCCATATTTCTTTGCCGGGGTTTCAGTCGTATTATTTAATCCGAAAGCTGACGGAATCAGACTCCAACCTCTTGGAACAGAGGGGCAAAATGATACAAGTGCTTTATTTATTAATCGTAAACCTTACAAATTATCATCTTTTACTATACCTTTTGGATTTGGTGTAAAATACAGTCTTTCAAACAAAATTGGCCTTGGATTTGAATGGGGAATTAGAAAAACATTTACAGATTATCTGGATGATGTAAGCACAACTTATTATTTAGTTGGGTCAAGAATTAATCCTGATATACCTGAAGAATACTTGTCTGACCCGGCAATGGATCATGATAAATTAATGCAAAGAGGAAATTCAAAAAATAATGATTGGTATGTTTTTACCGGGTTTACAATTACTTATAAAATTAATTTAAGTAAACAAACAGGCTGTAGCGATTTTCAGAAAAAGAGTGGCTATTAACAGTAAAGTTTTATATTTTTGCCTGCATTTCTGAGAAGAATTAAATGAATATGGATTTAAAGAAAAAAATTGATATAAATGACCTGCCTGCACATATTGCCATTATAATGGATGGCAATGGAAGATGGGCGAAAAAGCATGGAAAAATGCGGATTTTCGGCCATAAAAATGGAGTAAAATCCGTTAGAGAAACTACTGAAGCTGCTGCAGAATTAGGAATTAAATACTTAACACTTTACGCCTTCTCAACTGAAAACTGGAACCGGCCAAAAAAAGAAGTAGATGCTTTAATGACTCTACTTGTTCATACGATCGAAAATGAAATAAAAACCCTTAATAAAAATAATATCAGACTTGAAGCAATTGGCGATCTAAAGAATTTACCGAAAAAGAGCTACTCAAAATTACTTGAAGCCATTGAGAGTACTAAAAATAATGATCGAATGACTTTAATTTTAGCGTTAAGCTATAGCTCAAGATGGGAAATTGTTGATGCTGTAAAAAATATCGCTGACAAAATTTCAAAAAACGAAATTTCAAGTGATGAAATTGATCAAAAATTGTTTTCATCTTTTTTAACAACTTCTAAATTTCCTGATCCTGAACTATTGATCAGAACAAGTGGTGAATTTAGAATAAGTAATTTTTTATTATGGCAAATAGCTTATACCGAATTATATTTTACATCAAAACTTTGGCCTGATTTTAGAAAAGATGATTTATATGAAGCTATTTTAGATTATCAAAAACGTGAAAGACGCTTCGGTTTGATTAGCGAACAAATTAATATTCAGAAATAATATGAAATTTCGATATCTTACAATATTTATAATTGTATTTATTAATACTACTTTATTTGCACAAATTTCAATTGGTGACGGACAATTTGAGACAGATTATTCAAAGCCTAATAAATATGAAATAGCAGGAATAACTGTTTCCGGTGTACAATATTTGGATGATAATGTTTTAATTATGCTTTCGGGATTGCAAGTGGGTGATATAATTTCAATTCCCGGTGAAGAAATTTCAAACGCAATAAAAAAGTTATGGAAGCAAGGTTTTTTTTCTGATGTAATTGTTAGCGGTTCAGTAATGGACGATCAATTTATTTATTTGCAAATTGAATTAAAAGAACGTCCGCGTTTATCAAAATTTTCTTTTAAAGGAATTAAACGCTCTGAAGCTGATAATATTCGGGAAGAAATCAATATTTCAAGAGGGGATATTGTTACTGATTATTTACTCATAAGAACTACTAATAAAATAGAAAATTATTACATCAAAAAAGGATACCTTGATACTGAAATAAATATTAAGCAACGTACTGATACAACAAGTTCAAATAGTGTGATGCTTGAAATAGACATTAAAAAGAACGGCAAAGTTAAAATCTATCAGATTAATATTATTGGAAATGATAATCTTACAACACAAAGTGTCAAGAAAGCCCTAAAAAACACCAAAGAAAAAGGACAAATAACACCACTGAAGAATTTGGATTCTCTAATTTTTGTTCTTGTCAAAGATGCCCTTTCATTGCATATTAATGATATTTTACCTGATATTGAATCATATATTAATAAGAATTGTAAGCTAAGAATTTTTAAATCATCAAAATATATTGAAAGCGACTTTGAGGAAGATAAAATTGCATTGATCGACAAATACAATGAGTTAGGATATCGTGATGCGAAAATTGTAAAAGATTCAATTTACAAAGTTGGGGAAAATAAAGTTGATATTGATATTACCGTTGACGAAGGTAAAAAATATTATTTTAGGAATATTTCATGGGTTGGAAACACATTATATACATCAGAAGAATTAGACGCTTTTTTAAAAGTTCAGAAAGGTGATGTTTACAATAAAGAAATATTGATGACTAACCTGACATATAATCCTACCGGTATTGATGTCAGCTCATTATATCTTGATGACGGATACCTTTTCTTTCAGGTTGATCCTGTCGAGGTTCTTGTTAAAAACGATTCTATTGATCTTGAGATCCGAATCTATGAAGGAAAGCAGGCTACTATTAATAAAGTAACAATTAAAGGAAATTCAAGGACAAATGATCATGTAGTTTTTCGTGAAATCAGAACACGTCCAGGTTCTTTGTTTAGTCGAAACGATTTAATACGTACAACTCGTGAATTAGCTCAGTTAAAGTTTTTTAATCCTGAAAAAATTGTCCCGAATGTTGATCCGCATCCTGAAGATGGCACCGTTGATATAGAATATGAACTTGAAGAAACCTCTGCCGACCAAATTGAAATATCAGGAGGCTGGGGCTATGGAAGGCTAATGGGAACTGTTGGTTTAATGTTCAATAATTTTTCTTTAAGAAATGTTTTCAACGGAAAAGCGTGGAGGCCAATCCCGACCGGAGATGGGCAAACTTTATCACTTCGCCTTCAATCTTATGGTAAAGGTTATATTAGTTATAGTTTTTCATTTATCGAACCGTGGTTTGGAGGGAAAAAGCCAAATTCTTTAAGCGTTTCATATTATCACTCCTTGTATTCAAATGGTTTACCAAAAAGCGACACCAACCGTTCTTCATTTGTTATAAATGGTGTTAGTGTTGGTTTAGGAAAACGTTTATCCTGGCCTGATGATTATTTCACTCTTTATCAAGGTATAAGCTTGCAAAGATATGACTTAAAAAATTACGCAAATATATTTTCATTTGGCAATGGTACAGGCTATTACAATAATTTTAGTTATACAATTGCTCTTTCAAGAAATTCAATTAGTTCGCCAATTTTCCCGAGATCAGGTTCAGATGTTTCTTTATCACTTGAATTGACTCCCCCCTATTCTTTATTTTCAGATAAAGATTATAAAACAATGGATCTTAATGAAAAATATAAATGGATAGAATATAATAAATGGAAATTCCATGCAAACTGGTATATTGAATTGGCTGATAAATTGGTACTTACACCCCGTATGAAATTCGGTTTCCTTGGAGATTATAATAAAGATATAGGAGTTACACCTTTCGAGAGATTTTATCTTGGAGGAGATGGGCTTTCCGGATATAACAATATGGATGGTAGAGAAATAATTGGCATGAGAGGATATCAAAACGAATCAATCACACCTGAATACAGCAAGAATAATAATATGGGTGGAACAATTTTTTCAAAATATACTCTTGAGCTTCGTTATGCTTTATCACTGAATCCTTCAGCTGCAATTTATGTAATGGGATTTTTAGAAGCCGGTAACGACTGGTTAGGATTCAAACACTTTAATCCATTCGACGTAAAACGTTCTGCAGGTGTAGGTTTCAGGGTATTTCTTCCAATGTTTGGACTTCTTGGCCTTGACTGGGGCTATGGTTTCGATGAAATTCCCGGAATACCCGGTGCAAATGGAGCCCAATTCCATTTTTCAATTAATCAATCTATTGATTAAAATGAAAAAAATGATGTTTATTCTTAATTTATAATTCTGGCAAGTTTTTTGATATTAACCTAAAAAAACCTGTTATTAATAGACAAAAATAAAAACTAAAAAAAGGAGGATAAAATTATGTTTTCAAAAATGTTAAATTCTTTATTATCGAAGAAGATTATTATTGCAATTGCTTTTATTTCAATTGTTAGTTTTACTTATGCTCAAAAATATGCTTATGTTGATACTGACTACATTCTTCAAAATATTCCCGAATATACTGATGCTCAGGATCAATTGAATGAAATGTCAAAAATTTGGCAGGAAGAAATTGAAGCTGAATTTACTGAGGTTGAAAAAATGTATAAAGATTATCAAGCCGAGGCAGTTTTACTTCCCGAGGATTTGAAAAAGAAAAGAGAAGACCAAATAATTAACAAAGAAAGAGAAATTAAAGAACTCCAAAACAAACGATTTGGGCCTGAAGGAGATTTGTTTATCAAACGTCAGGAGTTAATAAAACCAATTCAGGAGAAAATTTATAACGCAATTGAAGAAATTGCAACAACAAAGAATTATGCTTTCGTTTTCGATAAAGGTGGAAGCTTGACATTATTATATACAAATCCAAAATATGACATCAGTGATGATATTTTAGACGAAATCAGTAGTGTTATGCAAACCGTAAGACGAGAAGACAGAAAACAAGGTGGCTCCTCTCAAAGCACAGGAGGACAAGGAGGACAGAAAAATTCAGGTAGCGGAAGAAAATAATTATGAATATGTTAATTAATGCTATTCAATTAATATATTTATGTATATTCGCAGCCAAAAAAATAAATTATAAACAATAAAAATAAAAATGAAAAATTTAATTAAATCCGTTTTTGTAATCCTATTGATTACTATTTCATTATCATCATTTTCTCAAAACGCTCCAAAATTTGGGCATCTTGATTTTGGGGAACTTTACTCATTAATGCCGGAAAAAGATTCTATACAAAATGTATTTGAAGATTACCAGCAATTGATTCGTGATCAATATCTTGCAATGCAAAATGAATTAGAGAATAAATATCTTGATTATCAGGCGAACATGTCAACAATGTCAGATATTATTAAACAAACTAAAGAAAAAGAAATTCAGGATCTACAATCAAGAATGGAAGCATTTCAGGCTACTGCTCAACAAGACCTTGTAAATAAAGAAAATGAATTGGCAGGACCAATTATCGAAAAAGCAAGAAATGCCGTAAAAGAAGTTGCGAAGGAAAATGGATATACCTATATTTTTAATAGTTCAGAAGGACTTTTATTATACTCGGAACCAGGCGACAACATTTTGCAATTAGTAAAAACAAAATTAGGGATTCAATAAAATAAAAAAACATACACAGTTGTAGCCAATCTTCTTAGGGGGATTGGCTATTTTTTTGCTTTTAAATGGAATTAGTGGATGATAGAATTTGCCATGAATTTGCCACTGATTTACAGATTTTAGGTGTTTTTCAATTATGGCATATATTTGTTTGCACTTTTATTATTAGATTTTATAATATATTTTTCTGCACATAGATATTCCTTCTGTTTTATTTGTATTTCTGTTAAATCACAATAGTCTTTTAACATATTTTCGTCGAAATACGTGTGTTTTAGTAGAAACAAAAATAATTCAATAAAGTAAGAATAGGTAATTCAACAGAAAATCTTAGTTACAATTTGATTTCGTTGCCACTATATATGTGTTATGTTACCAAAATTATTGATTCATATCAAATCTAAGACAACACCTGGGTATTTTTCGAGGCAAGTTCAAGTACTTTTTCGTATTCTTCGAGAGTGAAATCGTTATAGAAATAATTAACCGGATTGATTTTAATATTATTTTTAATCACCTCATAATGAATATGCGGTGCACGCGACAAACCGGTATTTCCAACATACCCAATAATTTGCCCACGTTTCACTTTTTGTTTTCGCTTAACTATAATTTTATTCATGTGGCCATATAAAGTTTTATAACCATATCCATGATTGATTATACAACATCTACCATAAGTTCCTTTTCGTCCCTTAAAATAAATTTCTCCATCGGCAGTGGCATAAATCGGAGTTCCCGTTGGAGCCGAAATATCAATTCCCGTATGCATTCTGTCATATTTTAATATTGGATGGAAACGCATACCAAATCCTGACACTATCCTCCCCTTCCCTTTTTCAATTGGTTGAATAGCAGGAATACACACCAACATTTTTTCTTTATTCTTGGCTAATTCAAAAACTTTGTCAAATGATTTTGATTGCACATAAAGTTGACTCGTTATTTTATCCAGCTTTTTAGTTGCTTCAACTAATATTTCCGAATTTTTATAACCCTCAAGGCGGGCATATTGGTCAACACCACCATATCCTGCTTTTCTGATTGAACTTGGAATTGGCTCGGCTTCAAAAATTACTCTATAAATATTATCATCACGATCCTGCATATCATCAAGAAGCAAAGAAACACGATCAAGTTTATCAATCAGCAGGCTGTATTGTAATTTTAATTGCCCAATTTCACGCTGTTGCATTTTTTCTTTTGGAGAATCGAAAAAATTATATGCAAGTGCAATTATACCTACACTAACAACCAAACCTACTGCAAGAAAAGAAATAATTTTATAGAAAAATACTTTTGGTGTATGGATGACTTTCTCATAAGTGAGGAGTTTATGATTAAATCGAAATTTTTCTTTTGCCATAATAGTATATTTTATCCTAATAAAAATAATTTTATTTTATAAAACATCTTTCCATGGTCGCAAAATTAATTAATTAATTTAATTTTGCAATTCTTTGTTAATTTTTTTAATTAACAATGTAATTGTTAATAAACTATGTAATTATATGAATTCTAACATTATAAGAAAAACATTTTTAGACTATTTTAAAGCGAAGAACCATTATATTGTTCCTTCTGCACAGATGGTTGTGAAAAACGACCCGACTTTAATGTTTATAAATGCCGGAATGAATCAATTCAAAGATATCTTTTTAGGTAACTCTCCTATAAAATACCCACGCATCTCCGATACTCAAAAATGTCTGAGGGTTTCGGGTAAACATAATGACCTTGATGAAGTTGGCCACGATACTTATCATCACACTATGTTTGAAATGCTTGGTAACTGGTCGTTTGGTGATTATTTTAAAAAAGAAGCAATTGAATGGGCCTGGGAATTATTGACCGACGTTTATAAAATTGACAAAAACTCCTTGTATGTTACGGTTTTTGGTGGTGATGAGAATGATGGACTAGAAAAGGATATGGAAGCATATAATTTTTGGAAAGCAATTGTCCCGGAGGATAGAATTCTTTTTGGGAGCAAAAAAGATAATTTCTGGGAAATGGGTGAGAGCGGCCCCTGTGGGCCATGTTCCGAAATTCATATTGATATTCGTGACGAAAACGAGAAAATTAAAATTAATGGAGCAACTCTCGTAAATGCCGATCATCCACTGGTAATAGAAATTTGGAATCTTGTTTTTATTGAATTTAACAGAAAGTCAGATGGCCAATTAGAACTATTACCTAAAAAACACGTCGATACTGGCATGGGATTCGAGAGACTTTGCATGGTAGTTCAAGGACAAAAATCAAATTATGATACAGACGTTTTTCAACCGATAATTAAGGAAGTTGCCAAAATGGCAGGAAAGGAATATGGTGAAAATGAAAAAGAAGATATTGCGATGCGGGTCATTGCCGACCATCTAAGAGCGGTAGCTTTTGCTATCACTGATGGCCAACTTCCTTCAAATAATAAGGCCGGATATGTAATTCGACGAATTTTAAGGCGGGCAATCAGGTACGGATATACTTTTCTTGGTTTTAAAGAACCTTTTATCAATGAATTGCTTCCTGCGTTGGTTTCAAATATGCAGGATATTTTTCCGGAAATTAAACAACAGCAGGAATTTATTAAAAAAGTAATCACCGAAGAAGAAACCGCTTTCCTCAGAACTTTAGCACATGGAATTCAAAAGTTTGAAAAATATATCTCAAGTCATAAAGGAAATGATAAGATTGAAGGAAATTTTGCTTTTGAATTATTCGATACCTTTGGTTTCCCAATCGATCTTACTCAGTTAATGGCAAGAGAAAAAGACTGGAAAGTTGATATGCAAGGTTTTAAAAGGAATCTTGAAGCACAAAAAAATCGTTCACGTCAGGATGCTCAACAAGATACCGGCGATTGGATAATTCTTAAAAAAGGAATTGAAAGTAGCGAATTCATAGGTTATGATACAATTAAGTCCGAAGTTGAAATTATTAAATATAGAAAAGTTAAATCAAAGAATAAAGAGTTTTTCGAATTGGTTTTTGACAAAACTCCCTTTTATGCCGAGTCAGGTGGACAAGTAGGCGACAAAGGTTATATCGAAAAAGAAGGTGAAAAAACTTATATTGAAAACACAAAAAAGGAAAACGACCTGACAGTTCATGTTGCAAAAAAAATTCCTACTGGCCTGAATGGAAAAATTATAGCAGTTGTTAATGAAAAAGACAGAATGTTAACTTCCAATAATCACAGTGCTACCCATTTACTTCAAGCTGCCTTACGTGAAGTTTTAGGATCGCATATCGAACAGAAAGGCTCTTTGGTTGACAGCAATAAACTTAGATTCGATTTTGCACATTTCTCAAAACTAACAAGAGAAGAAATCCAAAGTGTTGAAAAAATAGTAAATCAGAAAATACGTGAAAATATTCCATTAATTGAAAATAGAAATATTAAGATTGATGATGCAAAAAAAATGGGAGCTGTAGCTTTGTTTGGAGAAAAATATGGAGAATCTGTAAGAACAATTACATTCGATAGCGATTTTTCGATTGAACTTTGTGGAGGAACTCACGTAAATGCTACAGGACAAATTGGGATATTTAAAATTGTTTCGGAAAGTGCTATCGCCGCCGGGATCAGAAGAATAGAAGCAATAACTGCCAAAAAAGCAGAAGATTACTTCAATGCACAGGATGAAATTATCAGTCAACTTAAAGAAGTTTTAAAAAGCCCTAAGGATATTGTTAGAAGTGTTAATGGACTTATTGAAGAAAAACATGAGCTTCAAAAGCAAGTTGAGCACTTGAATAAAGAAAAAACCATAAACCTTAAATCCGACCTGATAAACAACAAAGAAAATATCAACGAAATTGGATTTATTGGAAAATCTCTTGATGTTGATCCGGCTGTTTTGAAAGATATTTCATTTAACATAATCCGCGATTCTGAAAATATTGTTTTGGTGCTTGGTACAAATAATAAAGGAAAAGCTTTTATTTCTGTAGCAATTTCCGAAAATATCATTAAAAATCAGGGTCTAAGCGCAGGTACTCTGGTTCAAGAAATCTCAAAAGAAATCCAGGGAGGTGGTGGAGGGCAAGCACATTATGCCTCTGCCGGTGGAAAAAATCCTAAGGGAATTCCAAAAGCAATTGAAAAAGCAAAGGAAATTATTTCAAAAGTTTAAAATCCAAACTCACAAAAATTAAAGTACAGGGCTATTCATTTTCAATCCTTTCAGGATTGTTAATAAATCTCATACATAGGCAAACCACAAAGTGGTTAAACGTGAATAGCCACAGGTGAAACCTGTGGTCAAAAAGCAAAAATCATATTACAGAACCCTTTCAGTGTTCAAGAATAAAATTTAGTTAATGTCTGTCAATTGTGTTTTATTTGTTAAAAATAAAAAAATTAGAAATTAGAAATTAATCAACTTAAATCTAATAATGTCATATTAATTTAATTATAACATTAAGTGTTATTTGCGAACCAAAATTAATTTAAACTCCAAATTATGTTAATAAGTTTGTTATTAATTATTTTTAAATATTAAAAACAGGATAGCTTTTTTTTCTATTTTTACCTAATTTTGCGGTGAATATAACCTGAAATAGCAATATTTTTGTTTGTTTTTGGTTAATATGTTTGTATATATGAAGAAGATAACTATTTTTACATGCTTTATAATTATAACATTGATAGCTTTCGGCCAAGGTGCTATTGATCCAAATATGAATTTTTCAACAATTAGTAAGGTTCATTCAAGATTATTGGTTGCTACGGGTTGGGCTATGATGGATAATGGAAATTGGCAAAGTGCCAGTAATAAGATCCCTTTTACTACTGCAAAAATTAATAAAAACGAAACTGAAAAAATAAAATTGGGTGAAGATAATTTCATTGCATTTGAATTATTAAAAGTACTTATTCAAAATAAACAATATAATATTTTAATAAAAAAATACCATGATGGGGAATTTGAATTTCCAATGTTAAACGAAGGCTGGCGAAAATTTCAATCATTCACTTATTACGTTTTTGAATCCGGCCAATTAGCTAAAGTTTTGCCTGAAGATGTTGTTTTTAACAACCCTTATGCAGTCAATTTAAATGTTTTTTGCAGCGGAAACGTAAGGGATTATAATCCCAAACTTATTAATAGTTATATTGCAGAAAAAATAAGAAAAACATTAAATACTACTTCGATAAATACTGTAAACCTGATTTTTGCAGTTTTCCCTGTTAAAACCCAAAGCGAACAAATTGTAAGATTTAAATTAATACAATCTTATTCTAAGAAATCATTATATGATTTTTATATGTCATCGATGAATAAATTCAAACTGTTTTCAAGCACATATTATTCAGTTAATTACCATGTTTTTAAAAGTTTTATTCGGAATACACAAGTTTTCAATATACCGGCATCCGTTGATCCGAATGATTTTGCATCATATTTAAGTTGGGGAATATTAAAATATCAAACAGGGAATTACATTGGAGCAATTGAAGATTTACAGAAAGCTGTTAAATTAAATTCTGATACAAACGTTTCAATATTATATTCTTATCTTGGTAATGCTAAATCAAAGTTAGAAGATTATAATGGTGCTATCGAAGATTTTGACAGGGCAATTGACATTAAACCTACTGATGTTATGGATTATGCGAATTGGATTAAAAATTATTATAATCGTGGGGTAACAAAATTCTATTTAAATGATCTCAGAGGTGCTTGCTCGGATTGGAAAATTGCCCTTGAATTAGGTTTTGGTTTAGCTTATGATTTTTATAATCAATATTGTAAAAAATAGTGTGGAAAAATATTTTCATGAATAAACACATACTTTTCCCTAAAAATTGAAAAAGATTAACTAAGCATTTGATGAAAAATAAGTTTGGCATAAAATCATTAATATTTTTATCTGTTTTAGGATTAATATTATTGCCTTCCTTAATTTTTTGTCAGGCACAAGCTAAAAAAAGCACAAAATTATTTACTGATTGGTCGGTAAGTGTCAATGGTGGAATAAATTTGTTTTTCGGAGATATTCAGCAACATAAATATTTGCCGGAAATGGAAGATGTTAAGACGGCTTATGGGATTATTCTTAGAAAACAACTTACACCTGTTTTTGGATTTGGCGGACAGCTATTAAATGGAAAACTCCATGGACATAAAAAAACTTCAAATTTATATTTTGATGCTGATATTTTTGAATATGGATTGAATATAACTTTAAATTTCAGTAATTTATTTTGGCCTCATAACCCTTATAAGAAGTTATCGGTTTATGGAATTTCAGGAATAGGGCTTACGAAATGGAGAACAATTCTTAGAGATATAACAACTGATCAGATTATTAGAGAAAAAGGACAGGGTAGTTTTAAGGATCGTACAACTGAAACTGTTATACCTCTTGGATTGGGCTTTAAATACAAATTGGGAAATGCGTTAAGTTTAAACCTTGAAAGTACATTCAGGACAGTTAATACGGATTTATTAGACTTAGTAAAAGGTAAATATAAATACGATAGATATAATTATAATTCTTTGGGTATTACAATTCATCTTGATCAACTTAAATATGTTTCGTTTTTGCCAGGCAATCCTGAGAAACAAAGAGAACGCCTGATGAAGAAACAAGAAGATGGAAAAGTAAAGGAAAACAGAGCAGAACAAAGAAGAATTAATAAAGAATTAAGAAAAAACCGAAAAATTAACAAAAGTCGCAAAAATCAGCCTAAACTCATTGAATACGGTTCAGGGATTTCATTTGCCGAACCCGATGAAACAAAGGTTTTTAAGCGAGATGTTGACACCAGGATAAGATCAACATCTACTGACCGTAGCGGTAGCCCTGAATATGAAGGCAGATTTCAGATTATTGGAGGAACCGCCGGAGAAACATATATGCCTGACGCAAAACAAACCGAAGCAGCATTTAAAAGTACAGGCCCTTTGATTACAAGAAAAATTAGTATGGGGGGGAGCGATCATGGAAAAAGAAGATCAAGATATTCGTATCCGGTTTCACCAAATTTCTCACCTGGTAGTTCCTATGACGTAGAAACTACTTCTGAAAGCAATGATGAAACTTCACAGATACTACCCATTCCTACTAAGCAAATAAAAACATTGGTTTTTAGAGTACAAATTTTTGCTTCAAGTAAAAAAATTACTGATGCTCAGTATATTATTAATAAACATAATATTTCAAAGCAAATTTTTGAATATCATATAAATACTATTTACAGATATTCGGTAGGTGCCTTTCGCACATTTCCTGAAGCATCAACTTACTGCCAGACAGTAAAAAATAAAGGCATTCGTGATGCCTTTGTTGTAGCTTATAAAAATGGAATAAAGATTCCTATTAAGGATGCTTTAAAGAATTGACACTAATCAGTGATAGGGTTTCCAACCCCTTCGGGGATTTGAAACCCATTGCACAGGTTTCAAATCCCCAAAGGGGTTGGAAACCTTAAATCTGGGAAAATAAAGGTATAAGGGAAATGGGCATAGGGGATATTTCGATGATCCTCTCCCCTATTCCGGAAATAAGCCTGATTGGAAAAAACAAAATATTATTCATTTCATTTATTTTGAAAACACTAACTTTTGTGAATAAGTATTCCTTCCTGAAATCATGCGTACAAAGTAAATCCCAACCGGAACCTCCTTTCCGTTTTTACACGTACCGTTCCACTTTAATTTATATTTACCGGGTGAATATATTTTATTTGTTATTGATTTTATATGCTTACCGCTAATATCAAAAACTGATAGATCAACAGCGTTTTGTTCCATTACAGAAAATTCGATGTTTACAAATTCTGAAAATGGATTTGGGTAACATAGTAAGCTTTGAGTTTGATGTTGTGAGTCTGGTGTTTCATTAATACCAACCGGGTTTTCAACAAAGTTTCCTTTTCCATCGTTAAAAAATATATTAACATTGGCAGGTAGCGGGGCACCCCAACCCCGAATGGTAACAATATCATTGTATCCGTTACCGTCAAAGTCGGCACAATATGACTTGCGTTTAGATTCACCATAATTTATTAATGGGATAAACTGCGGTTCTGACAATTGGAAATCTCCGAGATTATAAAAAATAATTAAGTCGGTATCATATCTATAATTAAATAAAATATCCGGCAAGCTATCATTATTAAAATCAGATGTAACAATATAGGAGTTGCATATAGGTTGAAAAATGAATGGTTCATGATTAATGAAAGTATTATTTCCCGCATTTTCATATAACTTTAGCTTCGTAAAATTCGAAGGATATAAAGATATAGTGGTTAAAATGTCATTCATTCCATCATTATTGAAATCACTAATTTCAGAGGAACTTATATATTCGGTTGATAAGATTGAAAGTTGAAATCCATCCGGATAACTGAAATATACTTCTGTGTTATACCCTGTAATAACTATATCCTCACGTCCGTCATTATTCAGATCACCGCAGGAAATATCTATTGGCCCAAAACTTAAATCATAATATTCCGGTTCGGAGAGATTACCTGTTCCGTCGTTATATAGAATGCCCCAAAAATAATCGCTATTTGAAATTAGAACAATGTCAGAATAGCCATCCCCATTAATATCTCCATAATTAATATATTGAAATACAGATGACGTATTTAAGCTAAAATCCATATAATTATTATATTCTCCTCCTTCATTATAATAAATACGGATATATTTTTCCAGGATACCAGATATGAGATCAGAATAAAATGCTACAATATCAGGATAATTATCATTGTTGATTTTTATGGCAAAAATGTTTTCCTGGTATCCGCAAAAGGATTTTGATGTATCAGTAATACTAAAATTTCCATCATGATTATTCTTTAATATTGAAATTGTTTTGTTTGTGGCTTCCCAGGCTGTTTTATGGCCAACTACAATATCAAAATCATTATCCAAATCCAAATCACATGCAAATACTGAGTAAGCAGCAATAGGGACATTGTATTCGCTTCTGTTATCGCCAGTTGTAAAGGCTAGTAATAAAACACTTATAATAATTAGTAATGTTCGTTTCATGGTTTTATTTTTTAATAAGTTTTCAATCGTTTAAAATACTGTTTTTCTGCATTATTTAATAATTCAGGTTTTCTGAAAACTATAATTATTTTTTGTTTGGGTAAAGTTAAACATTTTTTTTAAATGAAAAAAGTCAGGGCTTGACTTTGAGTCAAACCCTGACTTTTATATAAAGGGAAATAAAGGTATAATGGAAATAATGGTATAATGGAAATAAAGGAATAATGGATAATTCGGTGATCCTCTCCCCTATTTCCTTTATTTCCCCAGTTTCCTTAAAAAAGCCATTTTTAATTTGGCCTTAAACAAGCGAGGGCTTCGCTAAAAGAGAAGCCCTCGCTTATGCTATTTTACATACTTAAAATCCTTACCGGGATATCTTGCCGATTCACCTAAAATTTCTTCAATACGAAGAAGTTGGTTGTATTTTGCAATTCGGTCGGAGCGGCTTGCTGAGCCGGTTTTTATTAACCCTGTATTTAAAGCAACTGCAAGGTCGGCAATTGTTGTATCCTCGGTTTCGCCAGAACGGTGGCTGATCACGGCAGTATAAGCACTTCGGTAAGCCATATTCACAGCATCAATTGTTTCGGTGAGTGAACCAATTTGATTTACTTTTATTAATATTGAATTTGCAATATTCAGGTCAATTCCTTTTTTCAATCTTTCGGTATTTGTTACAAACAAATCGTCTCCAACAATTTGAATTTTATCGCCAAGAACATCGGTCATTTTTTTCCAGCCATCCCAGTCATCCTCAGCCATTCCGTCTTCAATTGAAATAATAGGATATTTCCTAACCCATTCTGCCCAATAATCAACCATTTCGTTTGGAGTTAATTTATCTCCGGTGGACCATTTTAGATGATATTTGTTTTCGTCTGTCAGAAAATATTCAGACGATGCCGGGTCTAATGCAAGGTAAACATCCTCACCCGGTTTGTAACCAGCTTTTTCAATAGCACTTAAAATTACTGTTATTGCCTCTTCGTTAGATTTCAGATTAGGTGCAAAACCACCTTCGTCACCAACATTGGTTGAATATCCTTTTGATTTTAAAACAGATTTTAGATTATGAAAAACTTCGGTTCCCATTCTGATTGCTTCCGAAAACGAGGCTGCACCCACCGGCATTATCATAAATTCCTGAAAATCGATGCTGTTGTCGGCATGCGATCCGCCATTTAAAATGTTCATCATTGGGATCGGCAATGTGTTTGCATTTACTCCGCCTATATATCTGAAAAGATGTTGATTGGTATATTGAGCTGCTGCATGTGCACAAGCAAGCGAAACGCCAAGAATTGCATTTGCACCAAGCTTAGCTTTATTTGGAGTTCCGTCAATTTCAATCATTAATTTGTCGATTATATTTTGTTCGGTAACATAATATCCCTCAAGTTCTTTGTTAAGAATATTATTTACATTTTGAACTGCTTTCAAAACGCCTTTTCCAAGAAAATTACCTTTATCTCCGTCTCTAAGTTCCACTGCTTCATGGATTCCGGTTGAAGCTCCCGAAGGAATTGCGGCACGGCCAAGAATTCCGCTATCGGTTACAACATCGACTTCAATTGTTGGGTTTCCTCTTGAGTCGAGAATTTGTCGGGCGTGAATGTTTAGAATTGAACTCATGTTTTTTATTTTTTAAGATTAATTTATTATTTGTTTCAAGTTTTCCTCCTTCGCTAAAGCTACGGCGAACAGGCGGATTTCTTGTCCGCCTACGCTATGCTTCGTCGGATAAATTTCTTGTTTTTGGTTTTCCTCCTTCGATAGCTATCGGAGCTACGGCGGACAGGCGGGTTTTCCTTTACTCCATCACTCCAAACTCTATTACTCCGTCTCTCCGTCTCTCATTGTACAAAAAAAAGGATAAAATATTAAAATACTTCATCCTTTTTATTATTGTAAAGTTAAATTAATATTTTATTCAACTGTTTTTTCGTCTTCTGATTTTTTATCTTCAGTTTTAGGTTCTTCTGATTTAATTTCTTCAGTTTCAGCTTTTGGTTCCTCTGATTTTTGTTCTTCTTTTACCTCAGTTTCAGCTTTGGGTTCTTCTGCTTTTTGTTCTTCTTTTACCTCAGCTTTTTCTTCGATTTTATCTTCAACTTTATTCTCAGAAGTTTCAACAGCTTTAGTTTCAGATTCAGCAGTTTTTTTCTTAGCACCTCCTCTTCTTCGGCGTGTTGTTTTTACTTTTTTATCTTCTTTTTCGGCTAATAGATTTTCATTATAGTCAACAAGCTCCATCATACACATTTCAGCATTATCGCCAAGACGATTTCCTGTTTTCAATATCCTTGTATATCCTCCCGGACGATCAGCAATCTTTTGTGAAATATCCCTGAATAATTCTGCAACTGCTTCTTTGTTTTGCAAGTAACTAAAAACCACCCTTCGTGAATGAGTTGAGTCGTCTTTTGATTTTGTAATCAGAGGTTCAACATAACTTCTCAAAGCTTTTGCTTTTGCAAGAGTTGTATTTATTCTTTTATGAAGTATTAACGACGCTGCCATATTGCTTAACATCGCTTTCCTGTGAGAACTTGTTCTGCTTAAATGATTAAATTTCTTTAAGTGTCTCATTTCAATTATTCCTTATCTAATTTATATTTTGAAGTATTCATTCCAAACTCTAAGTTTTTGGTTCTAACCAATTCTTCTAATTCGGTTAATGATTTTTTACCGAAGTTTCTGAATTTCAATAAATCATTTTTATTGAAGGTAACCAAATCGCCAAGAGTGTCAACATCAGCAGCTTTTAAACAATTTAATGCTCTGACAGATAAATCCATATCGGTAAGTTTAGTTTTAAGTAACTGACGTATATGGAGGGTGTTTTCATCAAACTCTTCTGTAATAACTTTTTCTTCTTTATCTAAAGTGATTTTTTCGTCAGAGAAGAGCATAAAATGATGAATAAGTATTTTTGCAGCTTCTTTCAAAGAGTCTTTAGGTGTGATTGAACCATCGGTTATTATTTCAACTATCAATTTTTCATAATCGGTTTTTTGTTCAACCCTAAAGTTTTCAATGTAATATTTTACATTTTTAATAGGTGTATGAATTGAATCGATTGCAATTGTTCCAATATCGGCTTCAGGGTCTTTGTTCTCTTCAGCAGCAACATAGCCTCTTCCTTTATTGATAGTTAATTCTAATGATATCCGAACGGACGGTTCTAATGTACAAATCTCAAAATCAGTATTTATGACTTGAAAAACCGATAAAAATTTATTAATATCACCGGCTTTAAAGGTTTCTTGTTCTCCAATTACAATATTGACTTTTTCGAAATCTTCACCTTCAATTTGTTTACTAAATCTAATTTGTTTTAGATTTAAGATAATTTCAGATACATCTTCAACAACACCTTTTATTGTAGAAAATTCTTGCTCAATTCCTTCAATTTTAATTGAAGTGATAGCATATCCTTCTAATGATGATAACAGTATCCGTCTAATTGCATTGCCAATTGTAATACCAAAACCGGGTTCTAAGGGACGAAACTCGAATTTGCCATGAAACTCGTCGGTTTCAATCATTAACACTTTGTTGGGTTTCTGAAATGCAAGTATTGCCATAGTTTTTGCTATTAATTTTATTAAGAACTTTTTATACTGAGTTATATTTTATTTAGAATACAATTCAACGATTAATTGTTCCTTAATGTTTTCCGGAATTTCATTTCGTTCAGGGTAATTCACAAATTTTCCTGCTGTCTTATCTTCATCCCATTCAAGCCATGAAAATTGATTACTTCTTCCGGATAGAGATTCCGTAACAACTTCAAGAGATTTTGATTTTTCTCTAACGCCGACAATATCACCTGGTTTTACAGAATACGAAGGAATATTAACAAGTTTTCCATTTACAGTAATATGCCTATGTGAAACAAGTTGACGGGCACCATTTCTTGAAGGAGCAATGCCCAATCTGAACACAACATTATCAAGCCTTGCTTCGATTAATTGTAATAAAATTTCACCTGTAATACCTTTTTTACGAGATGCTTTATGAAAGACATTTTTAAACTGTCGTTCAAGAATTCCATAAGTATATTTGGCTTTCTGCTTTTCCATTAGCTGAATTCCATACTCTGATTGTTTTTTTCGTCTTTTAGAATTCCCGTGTTGCCCCGGAGGATAATTTTTTCTTTCATAAGATTTATCCGGCCCATAAATTGGATCTTTGAATTTTCTTGCAATTTTTGACTTCGGACCTAAATATCTTGCCATATTTTTATATGTTTACTATTTATATATTAACAATTTTGACTCTATATCAAACAAGTTTTGAGAATTAAACTCTTCTTCTTTTAGGAGGACGACAACCATTGTGTGGCAATGGTGTTACATCCTTAATTTCAGTAACTTCAATACCTGAACTATGAATGGTTCGGATAGCTGATTCTCGTCCTGCACCGGGGCCTTTTACAAAGACTTTTACTTTGCGAAGCCCAAGATCATAAGCAATTTTTGAACAATCACCGGCAGCCATTTGACCTGCATAAGGTGTATTTTTTTTCGAGCCTCTAAATCCCATCTTTCCCGACGATGACCAGGATATTACTTGTCCGGCATTATTAGTCAGTGTTATAATGATGTTATTAAAAGATGCTTTTATATAAGCTCTTCCGAGAGGTTCGACCTTTACAACTCTTTTTCTTGTAGTTTTAGAACTTTTTGCCATAATTTATTTTTATTTCGCTTGTTCCAACAATCTGAATTCATATCAGATTGTTAAGACATATTTTAACCTATAGGTGCTTTCTTTTTATTGGTAACAGTTTTTTTTCTTCCTTTTCGTGTACGGGCGTTGTTTTTTGTGTGCTGGCCCCTTAAGGGCAAACCAATACGATGCCTTATTCCACGATAACAACCAATATCCATCAACCGCTTGATATTCATTTGGGTCTCCGAGCGAACTGTTCCCTCAACTTTATAGTTATCGTTAATAACTTTACGAATTCTATTTTGCTCATCGTCAGTCCAGTCCTGAACTTTTTTATCCCAACTGATTTCAGCTTCAGTAAGTATTTTTTGAGCAAGACTTCTTCCTACTCCATAAATATAGGTAAGTCCTATTTCGCCTCTCTTGTTTTTTGGTAAATCTATACCTGATATTCTTGCCATATCAATATTTTTTCTAATTAATTATCCTTGACGTTGTTTAAACTTTGGATTCTTCTTGTTAATAATATACAATCTACCTTTTCTACGGACTATTTTATCCTCTGGTGTCCGTTTTTTAATTGATGCCCTGACTTTCATTTTCCCTTTGTTTTTTTTTGTTAATCTGGTGAAAAATCAAATTACACTTTTTGTATTCTACTTGTATCTAAATGTTATTCTTCCTTTTGTGAGATCATAAGGAGACATTTCAATTTTTACTCTATCACCCGGTAATATTTTTATATAATGCATTCTCATTTTTCCTGAAATATGGGAAGTAATTATATGCCCGTTTTCTAACTCCACTCGAAACATTGCATTACCCAAAGATTCGAGCACTGTGCCATCTTGTTCAATGCTAACTTGCTTTGCCATTTTTATATGATCTAATTATTATATAATACTTTTTCAATATATTCAAATGTTGATAATATTTCTGATTTTCCTTTTTTTATTAATATATCATGTTCAAAATGAGCTGAAGGTTTTTTATCTTTAGTTCTGATTGTCCATCCATCTTTCTCCTGAACAACTTCTTTTTTTCCTAAGTTTATCATTGGTTCGATAGCAATTACCATACCTTCTTTTAATTTTGTCCCCGAACCTCTTCTTCCAAAGTTCGGTACTTCGGGTTTCTCATGAAGATTGTTACCGAGTCCATGTCCAACTAAATCCCGAACTACTGAATAACCATAGCTCTCAACATATTTTTGTATTGCAAAACCAATATCACCAACTCGTTTTCCGGCAATAGCGATTTCGATCCCGTTATATAAGGATTCTTTTGTTCGTTTCATTAACAACTTGATTTCTTTGTTAATTTCACCAACTGAAAACGAATAAGCCGAATCACCCCAGTAAGCGTTTTTTATTACTCCACAATCAATTGAAGCAATATCACCTTCTACTAAAACCCTATCTCCGGGTATTCCATGAACAACCTGATCATTAACCGAAATACAAAGTGTATTCGGAAAACCGTTATAACCTTTAAAGCCCGGCAAAGCATCATTATCTCTGATAAATTCCTCTGCAATTCTATCGAGTTCAATAGTTTTAACACCAGGTTTTATAAGTTTTGCAACCTCAGCTAATGTTTTTCCAACAAGTAAAGAACTTTCTCTAATTAATTCAACCTCTTCTTCAGTCTTTATAAGCATTATTCATTCAATTCAATAAGTTTGTTAACCCATGCTCATTGATGAACGCCCTTTGATTCTTCCTGATTTTGTCAATCCATCGTAATGACGCATCAACAGGTGACTCTCAATTTGTTGCAGAGTGTCAAGAACTACCCCGACGAGGATCAATAATGATGTTCCGCCGTAAAATTGCGCAAAACCCGTACTTATACCAAATTGTCCTACAATAGCCGGCATTATTGCTACAAAAGCAAGAAATATTGAACCGGGTAAAGTAATTCTTGACATAACGTTATCAATGAATTCGGCTGTTTTTCGACCTGGTTTTACACCTGGGATGAAACCTCCGTTTTTCTTCATATCATCAGCCATTTGATTTGGATTTACTGTGATTGCCGTATAAAAATATGTAAATATTATTATCATTAAGGCAAAAGTGAAATTATACCAAAAACCATTTATGTTGGTGAATGCAGCTGCGAAACCCGATAATGCTTCGGAATTAGCAAAACCTGCAAGGGTTAAAGGTAAAAACATAATTGCTTGAGCAAAGATAATAGGCATAACTCCGGCAGCATTTACTTTTAATGGAATATACTGACGTACACCACCGTATTGTTTGTTTCCAACAATACGTTTAGCATATTGCACCGGTATTCGCCGGGTTCCCTGAACCAGCAATATCGTTATTAGGATCACGAAGATCAGAATGGCAATTTCAAGTATAAAATATACTAATCCGCCACCTTTTTCTTCCATTCTTGAAACAAATTCTCCGAATAAAGCAAAAGGCAAACGGGCAATAATTCCTATCATGATTATTAAAGAAATACCATTTCCAATTCCCTTATCCGTTATTCGTTCACCAAGCCACATAATAAACATTGTTCCCGCCACCAAAATAATTACGGAGGAAACGTAGAAAAATACCGAAGGTGATGAAATGCTCGGATCAAATGGAGTAATTCCTTCGGGAGGAAGTGTAGCAACAAGCTGTGTACGAATATATGCAGGAGCTTGCATGGCAGTTATTAAGATAGTTAAATATCTTGTGATTTGATTTATTTTCTTTCTGCCGCTTTCTCCTTCACGCTGTAATTTTTGAAAATAAGGAATAGCCATTCCGAGAAGTTGAATTACGATAGAAGCAGAAATATATGGCATAATTCCTAATGCAAATATTGAGGCATTTGAAAATGCTCCACCTGAGAACATATTTAAAAGTCCCAATAGTCCGGTATCAGACTGACTTTTTAAGTTTGCCAACATATTAGGATCAACACCGGGCAATACAACATAAGAACCTAATCTATATATTAATATTATGCCTAAAGTATATAATATCCTTTTTCTAAGATCTTCAATCTTAGAAATATTTCGTATTGTTTGGATTAACTTTTTCATTAAGAATTAAATTTTTGTTGCTATTCCACCTTGTGCTTCTATTGCACTAATTGCAGAGGCTGAAAATGCATGAGCTTTAACTTCTATTTTAGCTTTTAATTCCCCTCTTCCTAAAATTTTCACTAAGTCGTTTTTTGATGCCAATCCATTGCTGATTAAAACCTCAACATCAAAATTTGTTAATTGTTTTTCGTCAGCTAATTTTTGTAAAGCATCAATATTAATACCTCTAAATTCTTTTCTGTTTATATTTTTAAAACCGAACTTAGGAACACGTCTGTAAAGAGGCATTTGTCCACCTTCAAAACCAATTTTTCTTTTATATCCCGATCTTGATTGAGCTCCTTTATGGCCTTTTGTTGATGTACCACCTCTTCCGGAACCTTGTCCTCTTGCGATTCTTTTTCTGTTTTTTATTGAACCTTTTGCCGGTTTAAGATTGCTTAAATCCATTTTATAAAAAATTATGCTATTGATAATTATATTTCTTCAATTACAAGTAAATGTTTCACTTTATTTATCATTCCTTCGAGTTGAGGGTTTAATTCAAGTTCTAAAGAATATTGCATTCTTCTAAGGCCTAATGCTTGCAAAGTTCTCTTTTGTCGCAAAGTCCTTCCGATTCCGCTTTTAACTTGTGTTATTCTAACTTTTTTCATTATATATTGAAAAGTTTATCCGTTAAATACTGTATTTAAATCGATACCTCTTATTTGAGCAATTGAATAAGGGTCACGCAATTTTAAAAGTGCATCAATTGTTGCTTTTACAACACTATGCGGATTTGATGAACCTTTTGATTTTGCTAACACGTCTTTTATTCCAACACTTTCGAGTACGGCACGCATAGCACCACCAGCAATTACTCCTGTACCGGGTGCAGCCGGTTTCAGAAATACATAAGCTCCACTATATTTTCCATATTGTTCGTGGGGAAGAGTTCCTTTTAAAACAGGAACTTTTATTAGGTTTTTCTTTGCGTCGTCGATACCTTTTGCAATAGCAGCAGTAACCTCTTTAGCCTTTCCTAAACCATAACCAACAACTCCATTTTCGTTACCAACAACCACAATTGCCGAAAAACTAAATGTCCGCCCTCCTTTGGTTACTTTTGTAACTCTTTGAATACTAACAAGCCTATCCTTAAATTCTATTTCGCTTGATTTTACTCTTTTTACGTTAACGTTTGACATATCTCTTAATTAAAATTTTAAACCTCCTTCTCTGGCTGCTTCAGCGAGAGATTTAACTCTTCCATGATATAAATATCCACTCCTATCAAAAACAACAGTTTCAATACCGGCTTCCTTAGCTTTTTCGGCAATCAGGCTACCTACAAGTTTTGCCTGCTCTTGCTTATTAACTTTTTTATCGGCGATTCCAGCTACAGCCGAAGAAGCTGACAATAATGTTTTTCCTTCTTGATCATCAATCAATTGAACATATATTTGTTTGTTGCTTCTGAAAACCGTTAATCTGGGCCTTTCGGCGCTACCGGTAACTATCTTTCTGATTCTTTGCTTGATTCTGAATCTTCTATATTTTTTCTTATCTTTTATTGTCATTCTTCGTAGAAATTAATTTTACCCGTATTATCCGGATATATTTACAAATAATTTTACTAAGCAGCAGCAGTTTTACCGGCTTTCTTTCTAACCTCTTCGCCTTGATATCTGATACCTTTTCCTTTATATGGTTCAGGTTTTCTTAATGAACGAATTTTTGCGGCAACTTGTCCTATAAGTTGCTTATCAATACATTGCAATATTATAGTTGGGTTTTTCCCTCTTTCGGTGATTGTTTCAACTTTAATTTCCGGTGGAAGTTCGAAGAAGATACTATGCGAATAACCGAGAAACAATTCAAGTATTTGTCCTTTATTACTTACTTTATAACCAACACCAACTAACTCAAGTACTGATTTATATCCTTCGGAAACTCCTTTTACCATATTTGCAATTAAAGCTCTATATAATCCGTGCAATGACCGATGATTTTTCTGTTCGGTATGTCTCTCAACAAAAATAGTTTTGTCATCGACTTTTACACTAATTGCCGGATCAAGCACTTGTTGAAGCTCTCCCAATTTACCTTTTACTGTTACAAGATTTTTATCTGAAACATTAACCTGAACTCCTTCCGGAATATTTATCGGTAATTTACCTATTCTTGACATATTCTTAAGTCTCCTTTATTAGCTAATATAACATAAAACTTCACCACCAACTTTGAGTTTTTTTGCTTCCTTGTCGGTTATTACACCACTCGAAGTTGATAAAATTGCAATTCCCAAACCGTTTAATACTCTTGGTAGTTTATCAGAGTTAACATATTTTCTTAAACCCGGTTTGCTTATTCTTTCCAGCTTATTTATTGCAGGCAATTTAGACACCGGATCATATTTTAAAGCTATTTTGACAATTCCCGGAATAGGTGCATCTTCAAATTTGTAATTCAAGATATAACCTTTTTCGTATAATATTTCGGTCATAGCTTTTTTCATATTAGATGCAGGAATTTCAACAACTTGGTGTTTCGCCATTATTGCATTCCTTATTCTTGTTAAATAATCTGCTATCGGATCAGTAACCATTTTTACTTATATTTTTATTCTATTTAATTAACCTATTTTTATTATAAACAAAAGCCTATTTATAAAAAACTACCAACTTGCTTTTTTCACTCCGGGTATTAATCCCTTCAGTGCCATCTCACGGAAAGTGATTCTCGAAACTCCAAACAGGCGTATGTATCCTTTTGGCCTTCCGGTGAGTTTGCATCTGTTATGAAGACGTACGGGGCATGAATTTTTTGGTAATTTCTGCAGGCCGATATAATCTCCTGCAGCTTTAAATTCAGCTCTTTTTGCAGCATATTTGTCAATAAGTTTTTTCCTTTTGACTTCTCTTGCTTTCATCGACTCTTTTGCCATAAGCTTATATTGTTTTATTTTGATTTTTAAATGGTAAACCAAATTCTTTTAATAATGCAAGTGCTTCTTTATCGGTTTTCGCTGTTGTTACGAAAGTGATATTTAATCCGGTTATCTTATTGATTTTATCAATGTCGATTTCCGGAAAAATTATTTGTTCGGAAATACCAAACGAGTAATTTCCTCTTCCATCAAAACCTTTGTCGTTGATTCCTCTGAAATCTCGAATACGTGGTATTGCAACGGCTACAAGACGATCAAGAAATTCATACATTCTTTCTTTTCTTAAAGTAACCCTTGCACCGATTGGCATTCCTTTTCTTAATTTGAAATTTGAAATATCTTTTTTCGATTTTGTCGATACTGCTTTTTGACCGGCAATAATTGACATTTCCTGAAGTCCGACATCCAACAATTTTTTATCAGCAATTGCATCACCTAAACCCTGGTTAATAGAAATTTTTTCCAGTTTTGGCACTTGCATAATACTTTTATACCCCAACTGCTTTATTAAAGCAGGAACAATTTCTTTGGTATATTTTGTTTTTAATCTTGGTTCGTAGCTCATTATTTAATTACCTCCCCTGATTTTTTTGAATAACGGACTGACTTATTGGTTTTGGTATCTATTTTTCGTCCAATTCTTGTTGGAATATCCGAAGCAGCTAATATTTTAAGATTTGAAATATGAATTGGAGCTTCTTGTTTCAATATACCACCTTTAGGATTATCAGCATTGGGTTTGGTATGTTTAGATACCAAATTCACTCCTTCTACTATGGCTTTTCGCTTAGCAACCTCAATCATCAGAACTTTTCCTTGTTGTCCTTTCGATTCTCCCGTAATAACCATTACGTTGTCGCCCTTTTTTATATGTAATTTCGTACTCATTATTAAATGATTTCAATATTAAAATTAAAGCACTTCCGGTGCTAATGAAACAATTTTCATATATTGCTTTTCTCTAAGTTCTCTTGCGACAGGGCCAAAAATACGAGTACCGATCATTTCTTCGGCGGCGTTAAGAATAACAACTGCATTGTCATCAAATCTGATGTATGAGCCATCATTTCGCCTTATTTCTTTTTTTGTCCTGACAACTACTGCTTTAGTCACCGTACCTTTTTTAATGTTTCCGGATGGAGCAGCACTCTTAATAGTTACAACTATTTTATCACCAATAGATGCATATCTTCTCTTCGTTCCTCCGAGAACTCTAATACAAAGCACTTCTTTTGCTCCGCTATTGTCAGCAACAGCTAATCTTGATTCTTGTTGTATCATAACTATTTAGCTCTTTCAATTATTTCAACTAATCGCCAGCATTTGTTTTTGCTTAGTGGCCTTGTTTCAGTAATTCGGACTGTATCTCCGAAGTTACAATCGTTTTTTTCGTCGTGAGCAATAAACTTATTGTTCTTTTTCACAAACTTTCCATAAATTGGATGTTTGACTTTTCGCTCAACTAAAACGGTAATGGATTTTTCCATTTTATCGCTTACAACGAGTCCGGTTTTTTCTTTTCTTAAGTTTCTTTTCATCTTACTTTTCTTGATAACTATTTATTATCTACCTAAGCTTTCTCCTCAATAACTCTTTTTTTCAGTTCGGTATTAAGTCTTGCTATCGTTTTTCGATAAACCTTAATTTTATTTGGATTTTCTAATGGAGAAACCGCATGGTTTAGTTTCAACCTTGTAAGTTGTTTCTTTTCTTCATCCAATCTTTCAACAAGATCGTTAGTTGAAAGTTCTTTTATTACTTCTTGTTTCATATTTCTAAACTATTTCTTCTACGAAATCTGGACGTACAATAAATTTTGTTTTTATCGGAAGCTTTTGTGCTCCAAGTCTTAATGCTTCTTTCGCAACATCAAGAGGGACACCATCAGCTTCAAAAATTATTCTTCCTGGTGATACACGTGCAACAAAGTATTCTGGTGAACCTTTTCCTTTTCCCATACGAACCTCTGCAGGTTTTTTTGTAATGGGTTTATCAGGAAATATTCTGATCCACAATTGTCCTTGTCTTTTCATGTGACGTGTAACAGCCTGACGAGCAGCTTCTATTTGTTTTCCTGTGATCCAGGTTTCTTCTAATGCTTTTATTGCGAACGAGCCGAATGAAATCAGATGCCCTCTATGAGCATTTCCTTTCATTTTGCCTTTCTGCATTTTTCTAAATTTTGTCTTCCTGGGCTGTAACATTTCTATTTATAAAATTAGATTTATTATCAAAAAATTATTCTATCTGTTTCTTCTTGGTGGTCTTCCGCCTCCACCTCTTTGTTTAGCAAAACCGCCTCCTTTTGATTTTTGTCCACCTAATTGAGCAGCAAAAATATCTTTTTTACCAAAGACCTCACCTTTACATATCCATACTTTGATACCAGTTATTCCATAAGTGGTTTGTGCTTCAACAAGAGCATAATCAATGTCGGCTCTAAGAGTATGAAGCGGAATTCTTCCTTCTTTATATTGTTCACTTCTTGCCATTTCGGCGCCACCTAATCTTCCCGAAATAAGTACTTTTATTCCTTCGGCTCCCATTCGCATCGTTGAAGCGATTGAAGTTTTTATGGCTCGACGAAAAGAGATTCTTCCTTCTATTTGTTTAGCAATTGAATTTGCAACAATTACAGCATCCAATTCGGGACGTTTGATTTCAGAAATATTTATTTGTATTTCTTTTTTGGTTAGTTTTTTAAGCTCTTCTTTTAATTTATCAACTTCCTGGCCACCTTTTCCAATAATCAAACCGGGACGGGCTGTATGAATAGTTATGGTTACAAGTTTTAAGGTTCGCTCAATATAAATCTTTGAAATACCTGCTTTCGACAAACGAGCGTATAAATATTTTCTGATTTTATCATCTTCGATCAATTTGACATCGAAGTTTTTCCCACCATACCAGTTTGAATCCCATGCTTTAATGATTCCTAATCTAAGTCCTATTGGATTTGTTTTTTGTCCCATTAAGATATTTTTATAATTGTTTTCACTCTTAATAAAATTTATTATTAATTTTCAATTTTGCTGTCAATCATTAAAGTAACATGATTTGAACGTTTTCTAATTCTATGAGCACGTCCCTGGGGGGCAGGCCTGATTCGCTTTAGTTGTCTGGCACTGTCAACCATAATTTCTTTAATATAAAGATTACTATCTTCAATACGTACACCTTCATTTTTACTTTGCCAGTTCGCTATTGCAGAAAGCAACAATTTATGTAGCCGTCCTGAAGCTTCTTTTGGCGAATTTCTTAGAATACTTAAAGCTAAGTCAATGTTTTTGCCTCTAACTAAATCTGCTACTAATCTCATCTTTCGAGGCGATGTTGGGCAATTATTTAGTTTAGCAAAATATCTTGATTTTTTTGCTTCTTTTAATTCCTCTGCTGTTATATGTTTTCTAGCTCCCATTATTCAAAAAATTTTCTTATTATCTACCGCCTTTATCTTTTTTACCAGCATGACCTCTAAATTGTCTTGTAGGTGCAAATTCTCCTAATTTATGACCTACCATATTTTCGGTTATATACACCGGGATAAATTTATTTCCATTGTGTACAGCAATAGTTTGCCCTACAAAATCCGGCGAGATCATTGTGCTTCTCGACCAGGTTTTAACCACAACCTTTTTCTTTAAAGTAGCAAGGTCGAGTATCTTTTTTTCGAGCTTTTGATGTATAAATGGACCTTTTTTAAGAGAACGACTCATATTGTTATTAGTTTATTATTATCCAATCAACTTTATTTTTTTCTTCTTTCGATTATGTATTTGTTAGAAGCTTTTTTCTTAGTTCTTGTTTTAAATCCTTTTGCAGGTAGGCCTTTTCGCGAACGCGGATGTCCACCGGATGCTCTACCTTCGCCACCACCCATCGGGTGATCAACAGGATTCATCGCAACAGGTCTTGTCCGTGGGCGTCGGCCTAACCAACGGTTTCTGCCGGCTTTTCCGGAACGTTCCAAACTTTTGTCGATATTTGAAACCATTCCTATTGTAGCCTTGCATGTTTGCAAAATCATTCTGGTTTCTCCCGAAGGTAATTTGATTATAGCAAATTTTCCTTCCCGCGACATTAATTGTGCATAAGCTCCAGCGCTTCTTGACATTTTAGCACCTTGTCCGGGCCTAAGCTCAATATTGTGAATTACCGTACCAAAAGGTACTTCACTTAAAAACAAAGTGTTTCCAATATCCGGTGATACGCCTTTACCGGAGATAATTTTTTGCCCTACTTTTATTCCGTGCGGTGCGATAATATATCGTTTTTCACCATCAGTATAAAATACTAAGGCAATTCGTGCAGTCCGGTTCGGATCATACTCAATTGATTTTACAGTTCCGATAATGCCATCTTTATCTCTTTTAAAATCAATTATTCGGTATTTTTGTTTGTGCCCGCCACCCATGTACCGCATTGTCATTTTTCCATCCTTATTTCTACCTCCGGATCTTTTCTTCGGCACCAATAAACTCTTTTCGGGTTTCGAGGTAGTAATATCATCAAACGCACTAATTATCTTAAAGCGTTGACCTGGTGTTGTCGGTTTATATTTTTTTAAAGCCATCTAACTAAATATTGCTATAAAAATCAATTGTTTCTCCTTCAGCTATTGTAACAATAGCTTTTTTATACGAATTTGTTTTACCGGTAATAAAACCGCCTTTTGTATTCCGCGATTTCTTTTTACCAGAATAATTCATTGTGTTGACAGTCTCAACATCAACGCCATAAAGGTCTTGTACTGCTTTTTTGATTTGCAGTTTATTTGCCCTTTTATGTACAATGAATCCATAGCGATTAAATTTTTCGCTAATAGCTGTCATTTTTTCTGTTATTACCGGTTTTAATATTATTTCCATTTTCTTTACTGTTTGGTAATTTCAGTTTAGTTTAAATTTATTACTTCTGAGCAAAAACTTTCTCTATTTCTTTTATTGAACTTTCAACAATTAATAAATTGTTTGCATCTAAAATATCATAAGTGTTTAAGCTCGATGCTCTGATAATTTTTGCTTTTTTCAAATTTCTCATTGATAAGAAAATATTCGGCTTTGATTCATTAACAATCAGTAATGTTTTTTTATCACCAAGTTTCAAATTATTTAGTAACTCAATATAATTTTTTGTTTTCGGTGTTTCAAATACAAAATCTTCTAATATCAAAATATTATTATCTTTTGCTTTATATGTTAAAGCCGATTTACGAGCTAATTTCTTTAGTTTTTTGTTTAACTTAGAATTATACTCTCTTGGTTTTGGGCCAAATACTGTACCACCTCCTTTAAAAATTGGTGATTTAATATCGCCTGCACGAGCAGTACCTGTACCTTTTTGCCTTTTTATTTTCTTTCTGCTTCCTGTAACTGCATTCCTTTCTTTCGAAGCATGAGTGCCTTGCCTTGAATTTGCCATGATTTGTTTTACATCAAGATACATGGCATTATCATTAGGCTTGATACTGAAAATATCTTCAGCCAACGATACTTTTTTGTCAGTTTTCGTTCCGCTAATATTATAAACTTCTAACTCCATCTTTCTACAATTATATATGAACCATTAGGACCTGGTACAGACCCTTTAACAAGTAAAATGTTTTTTTCAGGTATAATTTTTATAATTTTCAAGTTTATCATCTTCACTCTGTTACCACCCATACGGCCACCCATTCGCATTCCTTTAAATACTCTTGATGGATAGGAAGAAGCACCTATTGAACCCGGAGCTCTTAACCTATTGTGTTGTCCGTGTGTAGCATCATTAACACCCTTGAAGTTGTATCTTTTAACAACACCCTGGAACCCTTTTCCTTTTGATATACCTACAACATCAATAAATTCGCCTTCAATAAATACATCAACTGTTAATGTATCTCCATATTCTTTTTTATGACCACTTTCGAAACGTGAAAATTCAGCAAGAACCCTTTTTGGCGAAACGCCGGCTTTATTAAAATGTCCTTTTAAAGGTTTGTTTGTTTGCTTTTCACTCCTCTCGTCGAAAGCTAATTGAATTGCTTCGTACCCATCTTTTTCTTTGGTACGGATTTGAGTGACCATGCAAGGCCCGGCTTGTATAACCGTACAAGCCATGTTCTTACCGTTTTCATCGAAAACGCCGGTCATTCCTATTTTTTTTCCAATTAATCCTGACATCTCTTTATTTTTTTTAGCCCTTTAAATTCCTAATTAAACCTTAATTTCAACTTCAACACCACTCGGTAATTCTAATCTCATTAGTGCATCAATTGTTTTGGTTGTTGTACTATAAATATCTAAAAGCCTTTTATATGAACATAATTGAAATTGTTCTCTTGATTTCTTGTTCACGAATGTGGCTTTGTTCACAGTAAAGATCTTTCTGTTTGTTGGCAATGGAATAGGGCCATTTACAACAGCACCGGTTGATTTTACGGTCTTGACAATTTTCTCAGCCGATTTATCAACCAGATTATGATCGTACGATTTTAACTTTATTCTAATTCTTTGACTCACTATAAATCAATTTAATTATTTTCAAATTACGAGTTAATTATATATCCTTTTGTTTGATAAATAACATTATCCATAACATCTTTAGGCGTTTTGGCAAAATGTGAAAACCCTAATGATGAAGTTGCCCGTCCCGATGTTATTGTTCTTAAACTTGTAACATATCCAAACATTTCAGCTAATGGAACAATAGCATGAATTGCCTGGTTTCCAATTTCTAAGGAAACATCTTCGACAGATCCCCTTCTTTTACTCAAATCACTTGAAAGTTCTCCGACAAATTCATCAGGAGTAAAAATATCAAGTTTCATTATTGGTTCGAGTAAAACAGGTGCTGCATTTTTACAAGCATTTCTTAAAGCCATGCCAGCAGCTATTTCAAATGAAAGAGCATCGGAATCAACACTATGGAATGAACCATCTAATAAGCTTACCTTCAAGTTATATATTGCATAACCAAGTACAGGCCCGTTTAGCATTGCTGATTTAAATCCTTTTTCAATTGACGGAATAAATTCCTTAGGAATATTTCCGCCTTTAACTTTATTTATAAATTGTAATCCCTGAACACCATCATCGGCAGGTGAAATTTCAACTAAAATATCAGCAAATTTTCCTCTTCCGCCACTTTGTTTTTTATAAACTTCACGATGTTCAACAACTTTTGTAATTGCTTCTTTGTATGCAACATGGGGTTTGCCTTTGTTACATTCGATATTAAATTCTCTTTTTAAGCGATCCGAAAGAATATCCAAATGTAGTTCGCCCATACCATTAATAATAGTCTGGCCGGTTTCGTCATCAATTCTTACTGTGAAAGTAGGATCTTCTTCGGCAAGTTTGTTAAGGGCAATGGCGAGTTTGTCAACATCATCTTGTGCTTTTGGCTCAATTGCTATACTTATAACAGGCTCAGGAAATGAAATATTCTCAAGAATAATGGGAGCCTTAATATCGGAAAGAGAATCTCCTGTACGAATTTTCTTAAAACCAACGGCTGCACCAATATCACCTGCTTCAATAAATTCGAGAGGTTTTTGCTTGTTTGCGTGCATTTGCATTATTCGTGCAATTCTTTCCTTTTTATTTGTATTTACGTTAAGAACCGTGCTTCCTGATTTCAATTTTCCGGAATACACTCTAAAAAATGCTATTCGTCCCATGAAAGAATCGGTAGCAATTTTAAAAGCAAGTGCACTAAAAGGTTCATTGGCATCAGGTTTACGCTCTTCCTCTTTGTTAGTGAAAGGGTTGATCCCAAAAACCGGAGGAACATCGTAAGGTGATGGTAAGAAAGAAACTATTGCATCAATAAGCAATTGAACACCTTTATTTTTAAATGCTGAACCGCACATAACAGGAGTTATTCTCATTTCGAGAGTAGCTTGCCTGATTGCTGCAATCATTTCTTCTTTTGAAATGGAATCAGGATCATTTAAAAATTTATTTAGAAGTGTATCGCTTTCTTCAGCGATTCCTTCAATAAGATTTGTTCGGTATTCTTTTACGGTTTCTTTGAGATTTTCAGGTATTTCAACCTCAAAATACTCCATGCCTTTGGATTTTTCCTCCCAGCAATAGGCTTTATTTGTGATCAAATCAACTATACCTGCAAATTCATCTTCAGCTCCAATAGGAATTTGTAAAGGAATCGGGTTTGCACCTAATTTTTCCTTTATTTGAGTAATTACATTAAAGAAATCGGCACCTGAACGGTCCATTTTATTAATGAAACTAATACGTGGAACTTTATATTTATCAGCTTGTTTCCAGACGGTTTCCGATTGTGGTTCAACACCACCGACTGCACAAAATAATGCAACAGCCCCATCTAACACTCTTAATGATCGTTCGACTTCAACAGTAAAATCAACATGTCCGGGTGTGTCGATGATATTAATTCTATATTGGTTTTTATTAAAATCCCAAAAAACAGTTGTGGCGGCAGATGTAATTGTAATGCCCCTTTCCTGTTCCTGGATCATCCAGTCCATTGTGGCTGCACCATCATGAACTTCACCAATTTTATGTGTAATTCCGGTATAATATAATATGCGCTCAGTTGTCGTGGTTTTTCCCGCGTCAATGTGAGCCATGATGCCAATATTCCTTGTATGTGTTAATTTATCTGACATTTATATTATACCAAGTCTAATATATTAAAATCTAAAATGAGAGAAAGCTTTGTTGGCTTCTGCCATTCTGTGAGTATCTTCTTTCTTTTTAAAAGCTGCACCTTCTTCTTTATATCCAGACATAATTTCGCCGGCTAATTTTTGCCCCATTGTTTTTTCATGGCGTTTTCGGGAATAAGTAACCAAAGCTTTCATGCCAATTGACATTTTTCTTTCCGACCTTATTTCTGAAGGAATCTGAAAAGTTGCACCACCAATTCTTCTACTTCTTACTTCAACTGCAGGAGTAACATTCGCTAATGCTTTCTTCCATACTTCTAAACCATCCTCCTTTGTTTTTTCAGATACAATATCAATTGCTTCATAAAAAATTGTGAAAGCAACATCTTTTTTACCTTGTAACATAAGATTGTTTACGAATTTTGTTACCAGTTCGTCATTAAATTTGGGATCCGGCAATATTATTCTTTTCTTAGGTTTTGATTTCCTCATTTTTATATTGTATTATACCTATTCGGTTTTACTTTTTTCCTTTTGGTCTTTTTGTACCATATTTCGATCTTCTTTGTGTTCTGCCTTCGACACCTGATGTATCTAATGCACCCCTTATTATATGGTATCGAACTCCCGGAAGGTCTTTTACTCTACCACCTCTGATCATTACTATTGAGTGTTCCTGTAAATTATGTCCTTCGCCGGGAATATAAGCATTAACTTCCTTGCCGTTGGTTAAACGTACTCTCGCTACTTTCCGCATTGCAGAATTAGGCTTCTTAGGTGTTGTTGTATATACCCTAACGCAAACACCCCTTCGTTGTGGACAAGAATCCAATGCAGGTGAATTACTTTTTTCTGTTAACTTGTTTCGGCCTTTTCGGACTAACTGTTGTATCGTTGGCATATTAAACTACTTATTTTGTATTAATTAAGACACTTTTTAATTTTGGTGTGCAAAAGTATAAATCTTTTTTAAACTAGCAATACTTTAATTAAAAAATATTTTCTTATTTCAATAAAAATGTGAAAAAAATTAAAGGGATGTTATTTTTTAAGACAAAAAAGCAATTTTTATTGCTTTTGAAACCTATATCCGTCTTAATTTTTCAGGTCCCTTAATGCTTTTCAGCATTCATAAATGCAAATCTTTTTTTTGCGGCTGCAAAGGTAAAAATGTAATTTAGAAAAACAATGCTTTTATAATTATTTTTTATAATAATTTATAATAGATTGGATATTAATTATAAAAGTGCATATTTTTTATTGAATCTTTGAATTTATTTTAATAAAAAACCTGACAGATTTCAAAAACCTGTCATGTTTTTCTCCAGAAATGAATTTACCAAACATAAAAACATCTTTTTTTCTTCTTCCGATAAACAATTCTTTTTGTTAATGATTTTGTTTGTGTAAACATTTAATGAGACAATTCATGAATTGTTTCTACGCCAATTCCCAAATTTCTGAATTCCTAGTTTTTCAATTTGTGAACCCGCCTTCTATGGTATTACGGCGGACAGGCCTGTTGCAATATGGATTAAAGATTCCATCTTTTGAAAAGATGGAATCTTTTGTCTAACAGAGTGTTTAAAATCAAACTTGCCTTAGCTATTCCGATAGTTATCTGAAACAGCAGGCAAATATCGAATCCTAATTTTGTAATGAAAGTCATCGTATGAATCGTTTTTAGAATTATTGGATAAATTTTAATTTTCCTCAATATGTTTGGAATAATTCATCCTATGACTTTTTACATATCCCTGTTTCACCAATCTTCAGTAAAAAAACTCAAATAGGGCCTTCGGTAGTATTGCCATGATCATCGTGAGCAACAATTCCCCAGTAATATTCTGTATAGAATTCCAAGAATCCCGGATCATAAGTTGGCTCTATTAGGCCGGTTGACACAAGACATCCAGGATATTCATTTCCAAAATAAACATCATAAGTCAGAGGGTCACCTTCGGGGTCGGTGCATGTCCACGAAAGAATAATATCTATCGATACGTCAATTGCTCAATCCACAGGATCGGGAGAAACCGGTGGATCAGGAGGATTGTTTACAGGAGGAGTATAATAATCCCGCAAGCAACGAGCTGAGAAACCGCAGTCCGGATCGGAGACGACGTTACGGCTTACTCTAACGTATTGATAGTTGAGGCTCCGTTTCCAGATGTCTAATAAAGGGCTGTACTCACAACTCGAAGACCAAAAATAGTTGTAGGTAGTGAGTTGGTGGAATGTACCATCGTAATCACGGTGACCGCCGGGAAGAGCCGTGAATCCAAAAGCATCAGTACCTGTATTTTGATACCAGCCAGTTGCTGATTTAAGATTTTTTCCTGCATCATAACCTCTCCACCATAATTGATTCCAAATCGGGTCGCCTACAGGATATTGGCTATCAACTGTGCCTTCCAGTTCTTTCCATTCATCATCGGTAGGAATATGCCAGCCGCTTGGACAAATACCTTGCACGCCTTGCGTTGTAGTATATTCCATCATTTCGAACCATTGGTATAAGCCACCATAAGTTTCGCAATTTTCATGTTCATTACCGAAGCAGTACTTTTCAATTACGCCATTATCTGTCATTTCTTCAGAACCGTTTATCATTTCGCCTATGTTTAGGTTTTCTGCCATCCAGCATTGCTCGCCAATTTTAACGCTGTTGTAGGTTTGTCCATCACGGGGATCGGTGAAGGGATTGCCGCAGTCTTCGGTTGTAAAACTCCAATAAGCTCCTTCAGTTGTATTTCCGTGATCATCATGAGCAACAATTTTCCAATAATATAACAAGTAGTTATCCAATGTATCCGGGTCATAAGTTGTTTCAGTTTGGCCGGTTGAGACAATAGTTGGTACACCTGTACCAAAATAAACATCATAAGTCAGAGGATCGCCTTCGGGATCGGTGCATGTCCATGAAATATCAGTATATAACGACTGGTTTTCTGCTCCTATCTCTGGACTGGGATTAGACGGTGGGTCAGGAGGATTGTTTACAGGAGGAGAAACACCCTCACCCTGCAAACAGCGGACACTCAACCCGGTGACCATACTGGGGGTGCCACGGTTCACATTGCCATTAGTGTAGGTCATGCCTCGTGAATATGCGATTGTTGATGAGTTCTGCGTAGAAGACCACAAGGTGCCGTAGGTGCCCAGATGTAAGAATGATCCCCAGGGATGGCGTTGACCGCCAGGAAGCGACGTGAACTCGCTTTCATTTGTAGCACCAGTATTTGGTGGCCACCAATGTGTTGTACCTGTTTCTTTCATTTTTCCGCCTGCATTATTGACGGAACCGCCAAGAAAATCAATTAGAATTGTGTATTCTTCGTCGGTTGGTAAATGCCAGCCGCTTGGGCAAATACCTTGTGTTACTGTATCGGTTATATATTGCATCATTTCATTCCATTGGTATAAGCCACCGTATTCATCGCAATTAGCAGAGTCGTTATCGTAGCAGTATTTCTCAATAACACCATTATCTGTCATGTTTGCACTGCCGTATAACATTGTTCCAATATTCAGGTTTTCTGCCATCCAGCATTGGTTGCCTATTTGTACATTATAATATGTTTGTCCGTTACGGGGGTCGGTAAAGGGACTACCACAATCTCCGGTTGCAAAGCACCAAACAGCCCCTGCAGTAGTGTTTTCATAATAATCATGAGCTACAATTTTCCAGAAATATTGTGTAAGGGCTTCCATGTTTCCCGGGTCATAAGTTGTTTCAGTTTGGCTATTTACCACAGAAGGTGGTGGAAATACTGTACCAAAATAAACATCATAAGTCATAGGGTCGCCTTCGGGATCGGTGCATGTCCACGAAAGAACACCCTCTATTGATTGGTTTGTTGCTCCATTTTCAGGACTGGGAGAAGCCGGTTGTTCAGGGGGTTGGTTATCTCCTGTTGTAAAACTCCAAACAGGTCCTTCGGTAGTGTTTCCGTGATTATCATGAGCTACAATTTTCCAGAAATATTGTGTAAAGTGTTCCATTGTTCCCTGATCATAAGTTGTTTCTGTTTGTCCTGTTGCTACCTGTGGTGGTGTGGTTTCGGTGCCAAAATAAATATCATAAGTAAGCGGGTCTCCTTCGGGGTCGGTGCAAGTCCATGAAATATTAGTTTCTATGGATTGATCTATTGCTCCATTTTCAGGAAAGGGAAAAGAAGGTGATTCGGGGGGTTGGTTTGTTGGTGCGGTTTCATCATGCAAACAACGACTACTAAAACCTTCAGTCTGATAGCAGTATTCCCGGCCCACCTGTGCAGAATTGTAATACAGGCACCGTGCCCACACAAATGAACCATAGAGGCTTGACGTCCATAAGTAGGTGAAGACAGTGAGATTGTAGAACGAGCCATTCGAGGAGAAGTAACCTCCGGGGAGAGCCGTGAAACCGCTCGTATTAGTTGCGCCTAAATTTGGTGAGCTCCAATGGGTGGTGCCGGCCTCTTTTAGTTTACCACCGCCGTCAACACCTCGAAAATATTCACTACTGCAAGTAATTGTCGGGTCAACTTCCTGCTCTAAAGTACACCACTCTGCATCGGTTGGCAAATGCCATCCTGTTGGGCATAAGCCTTGTGTGCCCTCGGTTGTTACATATTGCATCATTTCGTTCCATTGGTATAAACCACCGTAAGTTTCGCAATTTGCAGGGTCGTTATCATAACAGTATTTTTCAATTGTTGCGTTGTCAGTCATTACTTCTGTGCTGTTTATCATTGTTCCGATATTCAGGTTTTCGGCCATCCAGCATTGACCGCCTATTGGCACGGTGGTGTAGGTTTGTCCATCGCGGGGGTCGGTCAAGGGATTGCCGCAGGTGAATGATGAGGAACCGGGATAAATTAAAACATCGTCTGCTGTCATTTTCACAAGGTAGCCTTCGCCGGGCTGCATATCTCCAATATTATTTACCCAAACGGGTCCTATTTTTTGGAACATAAAACCCGCAGTATTGCGAACAAATCCAAGATTTTCTAAAATATCCTGAAAAACTTCTTCGGTGTTTAAAGCTTGATCGGGTAAATAGCCTACTATCTGATAACCGGTTGAGAGTGCAATGGGCGTTTGCGGGGAAATTGCATCACCTGTCATTAATAAATTATCTGCTGCACTCATTTTAAACAGGTAACCTTCAGTGTTCACCCAATCACCAATGTTATTCACCCAGTTTGGGCCAATTTTTTGAAGCATATATCCTTGTGAATTTCTTACAAACTCAAGATATGTAAGATTGTTCTGCAAAATGTCTTGCATATCGGGGTTTTGCGCCATAATCCATGAGGAAACAAAGCTGTAACCTTCCGAAAGTTCAATTTGCTGCTCACCTCTAATTGGGCTTTTTGCGTTTTCCTTTTGTGTAAAAGCTTGTTGAGTAATAATCATCGCTATGATTACTAATCCAATTGTGTAGAATTTTTTCATAACTAATATTTTTTTCGTAAAAATAGAAAAAAAATTTACATAAAAAAATATCTTTTTTTGAAAAATGGATAAAATCATTTTGTTACAGGGACTAAGCCCCAAATACCGATTAACTATTTTTGATTAATGATTTTTTCATGCAGGTTATTCGGGGCTTAGTCCCTTATACATTTTCGATTATCAATTGGTGATTTGTAGTTCATTGCATATTGTAGAGACAAGGCATGCCTTGTCTCTACATCAATACCAAATATTTTGCATTTTTTTACATCTGGCCCTGCACAGGCCAGTGGACTTTAAGTTTAATCCGGCATTCACTAACGAGCGGAGACAACCAAACGGATACCACTGTTACTGCACGTACTGTCGCGGAATTGTGCGACCCGAAAAAACACATTGCAAACAGGAGCTTCGTTTTTAAAGCTTCCACCACGAAGAATGCACTTAGAGCCGGAAGCAGGCCCGGTAGGATTGTTAGTGTCATAAGGAAATGTGGCTCCATACCAATCGCCACACCATTCAAAAACATTACCTGACATATCATGCAGGCCTAATTCATTTTCGTTTTTTGTTCCTACAGTATGGCCATGATAATCACTATTATCTATGTACCATGCATAGTTTGTAAGCTGGCTTACAATATCTGTACCTGCCCACTGGTCAGTATAAGTTCCGGATGATTGGCCTGCAGTTGCCCCACGGGCTGCTACTTCCCATTCGGCTTCGGTAGGCATACGGCCTCCAGCCCACTCACAATATGCATTTGCTCCGTACCAGGTTACTTCCATCATAGGGCAATCGGCTGTTGGTCCATGGCTGCTGCCTTCAAAATAAAAACTGCTGCCATTGTAACCAATAGCACAATCGTCGTCATCCATATCAAAATATTCAACATTGCCATAAGTTGGATCGTTATAACTGCCGTTGGAATTGCAACCTATATCGTTCAAAAAATCAATAAACTGATCGATAGTAATTTCGTACTTACTCATTTGGAAACTGCTAATGGTTACATCAATTCCATTTAATGCAAATACGCTGCCACTAACAGGCAAAAGTACAACACCTGGAGGAGGTTGTACACCTCCGGGATAAATTAAAACATCGTCGGATGTCATTTTTATAAGGTAGCCTTCGCCGGGATTACAATAACCTATTCCATTAACCCAATTAGGACCGATTTTACGTAACATATCACCGTTAGAATTTCTTATAAAATCAAGATTATCACTTAATATAGTTTCAAAAGCAATTAGAGCATCTATTGGAGTTTCGGGAAAATAGCTTATAAACTGATATCCTAATTCAAGGGGAATCGGAGTAAGAGGGTCAACTACATCACCTTCCATAGTAAACGAATCATCAGAAAACACTTTTATAAGGTAACCTTCATCAATAATCCAGTCGCCAATATTGTTAACCCAGTTAGGGCCGATTTTTCTTAACATTAGCCCGGCACTATTCCGAATAAAATCAAGATTTGCAAGATTGTTCTGTAAAATTTCCTGTATGTCAGGATTTTCAGCAATAATTCGGGAGGAAACAAAACTGTAACCTTCCGAAAGTTCAATTTCTTGTTCGTCTGTTAAAGGTCCTTTTGCGTTTTCCTTTTGTGGAAAAGCTTGTTGAGTAATAATCAAACTTAGAATTACTAATCCAGTTGTGTAGAATTTTTTCATAATTAGAATTTTTTAGTTTTGATTAACATCTTTTTTCACAGTTAAAAAAATCAAATTTAATTAAATTAATCTTAAAAAGTATAGTTTTGCCGATAAATATTCAAAAACAAGAAAAATGCAAAAAAAAGAGGAATATTTTTTAGCTGATACTATTTTAGCCGAATCAAATAAAATCAAATCTATTGTCAAAAAAAATACAGGAAAACAAGGTTTTCAAATTAAGCAAAAGAACATTGCTCTTCTCGTAACCGACATGCAAAATTTTTTTCTTGATCTGAATTCACATGCATTTATTCCCTCTGGGAAAGCAATTATTCCAAATATAAATTCAATGATTGAAGTTTTCCGAAAACATGATCTGCCAATATTTTTTTCAAAACACCATAATAATAATGAGAATGCAGCCATGATGAAAAAATGGTGGGGTGATTTGCTTTATGAAAACAGTTTTGAAAGTGAAATCTCTGAGAAATTAGACAAAAAAAGTGCAATAATCCTTGAAAAAAATCAATATGATGCATTTTATAATACAAATTTTGAAGAAATCCTGCATGAAAAAAAAGTTCAGCAATTAGTGGTTTGCGGAGTTATGACAAACCTATGTTGCGAAACCACTGTAAGGTCAGCATTTTGTAAAGGTTTTGAAGTCTTTTTCCCAATTGATGCCACGGCAGCTTACAATTATAATTTTCATCTTGCAACTTTCCAAAACCTTGCTTATGGGTTTACACCGGCAATTTTAACACATGAATTGATCAAAGAGTTTGAAACTTGAAATTAGAAATTAGAAATTGGAAATTTGGACTACACTGAATTTCTAATTTCCAATTTCAATAAATGCAAACAGATGAAAGAGATGAAATATCCCCAAAATCAAAAAAGCATTATTATAATAGGCGGTGGGCCTGCCGGAATAGCTTGTGCAATTCAGTTGAAAAGATATGATATTTCGGCCTTATTGATTGAAAAATCAGAGATTGGAGGCTTGCTTATAAATGCAAACCGCGTTGAAAATTATTTGGGTTTTCCTGATGGGATTTGTGGAGAAGACATAGTTAGAAAAATTCAAAGTCACCACAAAAAAAATGAAATTGAAACGCGTTTTGAAAATGTAAGTTCGCTTGAATACTCAGAAAACAAATTTATTGTTACAACAACGAAAAACACATATTTTAGCGATATTGTCGTAATTGCCTCAGGTACAAAACCAAAGTTATTCGATAATCTAAAAATACCTGAGATTATTATTAATAAGGTGTTCTATGAGGTTAAAGATATTAGGGATTCACGAAATAAAACAATCGGAATAATTGGTGCAGGAGATGCAGCCTTCGATTATGCTTTAAATTTAGGTAAGAATAATAAAGTGAATATCTTTAATAAAAATAAAACTATTAAATGCCTTCCATTGTTGTTCAGACGGAGCCGGAATTCAAATAATATCACTTATTTAGAAGACAGAAATCTTATTCAATTATCAGAATCGGGCAATGGAATTCACGCTAAATTTTATTTTTTTGATAAAGATGATAATTATTTATTGGATTACATTATTTTTGCCATCGGAAGAAAACCTGAACTTGATTTTCTTCATAGTTCAGTGATAGATTGTTATGATGAATTATTGAAAGATAAAAAATTGTTTGTTATTGGAGATGTGAAAAATGGAATTACAAGACAAGCTTCTATCGCAGCCGGTGATGGGGTGAAAACTGCTATGATTATTAAAGAACTTTTTTAATTTAAAATTTACAAAACCGAAAACCAATCACCCCCGAAACTCAAAACCCGAAATCAAAAAAATGAAAGTAATAAAAAGGATCAAAGAAAATAACATTGCCAACGTTTATATTGCTGAAAACAGTGAAGGAAAGCAATTTGAGTTTGTTGAATCCATACAACCACCATTAACGATAAAGCAAAAATGGGTTTTGATTCTATCAACTCTGTACGGTTGCCCGATCGGATGTAAATTTTGTGATGCCGGCGGTGATTATCACGGAAAATTATCTTTCGATGAACTAATGTTTCAAATTGAGTACCTTATCAATCAACGATTCCCCGATAAATATGTCGATTCCGATAAATTTAAAATTCAATTTGCCAGAATGGGCGAGCCTTCATTTAACAGCAATGTTCTTGATGTTCTTGAAGCTATTCCAAATACTTTTTCAATGAAAAGTTTTGTGCCTTCGCTTTCAACTATTGCTCCTCACGGGACCGATAATTTTTTTGACAGGCTGATTGAAATAAAAAAAAGATTATTTCCAAGAGATTTCCAATTGCAGTTTTCGCTTCATTCGACTAATGAAAATCAAAGAGATGAACTGATCCCTGTTAAAAAATGGAATTTTGAAAAAATTAGCGAATATGGAGAGAGATTTTATTCTCCTAAAGGTAAAAAGATCACTTTGAATTTCGCTATGGGAAAAACAAATATTTTAGATGTTAAAGAATTAAAATATTACTTCGATCCGAATATTTTTCTCATTAAGATAACGCCTGTCAACCCGACTTTTAAAGCTAAAGAAAACAAAATTGAATCATTGATAACTCCTGAAATTAAAAATTATGACCTTATTAACGATCTCAATAAAGAAGGTTTTGAAGTGATCTTAAGCATTGGCGAACTTGAAGAAAACAAAATCGGAAGCAATTGCGGACAATATTTAAATACACTTAATCAGAAAAATGAAATAATCGACCAAAGTTATTCCTACGGATTAGTCGATGTAAATTAGATTTGAAATATCAAAATTGATAGTTGAGAATCAAATTTTTAGATTCATATTCCTCATTGTTAAGCACGTATTCCTAAAGATATTTATATTCATTACATCTCCCCTATTTTCCTTTTTTTTATTTCATTAATTACTTTTATGTATATTTGAAAAAAAAAAGATGAAACGCCCATGATTGGTTTTAAACACACCGGAGAATGATTATATAAACGCTAAATCAAAACATTTATGAAAAATTTTTTATTAACATTTGTGGTTTGTAGCTTGATTATTTCCAGCTATGTAAATGCTCAAATGATTGAGCACATTTATGATTTTAACGATTTAGAGAATACAAATTTTTTGGACGGCGTCGATGATTGGGTAACTGTAACTAATCAGAGCCCATCACCCAATCCCGATCTTGATGATTGGCACATTAATATTATAAATAAATGGGGTGTAGTTTCGCTTGATGAGTCGAAGTACATGTCTTATGATGGCGAAGGCACTAACATTGGAAGAACAGCTTCGAGGATAACAACTGATTCATTGCCTTTCGATTTTTCTACTGGTGGGATCATTGAAATGCAGGTTGACATAAAGCGGGGATATTGGAAAATGTACTTTGGTTTTGGGTATGATGAAAATGATAATGGTATAACTTTAAAAGGAATCGAAAACACCTTACAATTTGAACCAAACGACGGTGGGATTGGAATCCATTTATCGCAAGGAAACCCTGAATATAATGTTTTTATTAAACCTGATGAGACATATATTCCACTTGAAATCAACAACGATAGTTTAAATGCATATTGGTATTCATACAAAATGATCCTTGATCTTGATGCTAATGACGGATCAGGAAGCCTTTCACTAAGTTATAAAAAGAATGGGAGCGGTAGCTGGGTTAGTTGCACATCGGTTTCTAATTTAGACATTGGTTTAACACCAGGCTCAGGCGACAGAAATGATCCTGCCATGTGGACAAAATTACTTATTCATGGAACAGGTTTAAACTGTCTGGATAATATTATTATACGGCAACCAAATACAGGCGGATTGCATTATCAGTATTTGATTTTTGATCCAATTCAGGATCATCTTACTACCGATCCTTCTTTTGCAGTACATGCTGTTTCTAACATGGGCCTGATACCATCTTATTCTATTGCTTCCGGCCCTGCAACAATTGAAGGAGACATAGTTTCATTAACAGGTTCTCAGGGAACTGTTTATGTTGTGGCCAGCCAGGCAGGAAACGACACGATTGCACCTGCTGCAAATGACACTGCTTCTTTCAATGTGATCGATCCTTATTCAATATTTCCTGAAATAGAAATTAAAAACCCCATAAATACAGCTGATGTGAATGCCCCGGGATTAGATCCTATATTATTTTCGGTTTCAACTGAAATAGAATTCAATAATTTAATCTCAATCAAAGAAGTATATTTTACAATAAATTCTGAAACCGTATATGCACATCCCACTAACAATGGTTATTACATTGCATATTGGTCTCCTCCCGACCATGGGACTTTTGATTTGACTGCCACGGCAGTAAGCGATTTCGATGTTTCAGTTTTCGAGACCTTGAGTTTCAATGTTGTGAGCAATTCAGCTACTTATACTTTTACACTAATCGATCAACTTTATTTTGCACCTATCGGTTCTGTTGATTCCACTTTTACCTTGCCCAGTTTCTCGGGAACATACAGCAAGGTAACTGCTTTGTTAAACTACGATTGTCCAGCTGAGGGTTGCGAACCATGGGATGTTACTGCTGCTGTTTACTTTACAGGTGCAAACGGAGAACAAATTAAACTTTTTACATATATTACTCCTTACGGTGTCGCTTGTCAGGATAGTATAGATATAACCGACTATGTATCGCAATTGCAAGGAAATATACATTTTAAAATGATATTCCCGGCGAGATCAGTTATCACTATAAAGTTTAAATATTATGAAGGAACACCTGAACATAAATTTAGCTGGGTCGATAAGATATGGGGAGATACTTATCAATTTGGTGCAATAACAAACCTACAACCAATTCCTATTGCAAATATTGATTTAAGTTACGATATTTATCACTCCGACATAAAACTTGCATACCTCAGAGAAATGACAAGCGGACATGGATGGGGGGATTTAAACACCGGCAATGCTGCAGAATTCAGAGAATCTACCCATAGTTTTAAAATTGATGGGGAAACAGAGTTTACTCAACACCTATGGAATACCTGCAACCCAAATCCGGTTGATTGTCAACCACAAAACGGAACATGGTACTACAATAGATCGGGTTGGTGCCCGGGTTCTATTCCAACTCTATGGAAATTTGATTTGTCACCGAAAATAGAAACAAGCTTTGATTTAATGTATGAACTGGACCCAACATATCAGGATTTATGCAGCCCTTACAACCCTGACTGCGTAACAGGTGTAACTTGTTCCGATTGCGACAATATGTATAATCCAAATCTTATAGTTGCAGGTGAGTTGATTACATATTTCAATGAACCACCTATCCCAAATTGGACACCTGTTTCAATACATTCGCCTGAATATCAGAATATCGGAGTTTCCCCTAACCCTTCAACAGGAAAATTCAATATTTCATCAAATAATGTTTTTAACGAACCTGTTTTGGTTCAAATTTTCAATGTAACAGGTATGGTTGTTAAACAGTGGTATTGGAACGGTGAATCAGAAGATGTTAATATTTCAGATGTTGCCAACGGGCTTTATTTTATAAAAGTCTCAGGTGATAAGAATTTTGGAATAGCTAAAATAATTATTCAGTAACAAACTCATTTATTAGCAGTAAGCGTTTTTTAAATTATGATGAATTGAAAATGAAGCTAAAATAAGGTGTGGATAATGATCTCAAACTACAAAAATATAATAAAAATTACGCTTTTTTCTTTTCTCATTATTTTATTTCATGCTTGTCAAAAAGATAACCCAATTCAAGTTGTTCCCGTGAAAGATTGTTGGGAAATAGATAATTGGGAAGGGCTTTTATCGGATTCTCTTCTTATTACCAAAGAGGAACCATCAATTCCAAATGTTGACACTTTATTTATCAATTGGCTTAATGATAAAAATAACCGGATAGATATCAGGTCATTGACCTCTGAAAATTTCGAAGATCTTAAATGTTTAAAACAGTATCTGACCGGCAGGAGTTTGGTTCAATTAGGCGAAAGCAGTCATGGTACTAAAGAATATAATCTAATAAAAACCAGGCTGATTAAATTTCTTCACGAAGAAATGGGGTTTGATGTTATTGCATTTGAGAGTGGTTTTTTTGAATGCTTCTATACTTATGAAAACATTAATGAATACTCAGCTGAACAAGCCATAAACTTTTCAATTTTCGATGAATGGTGGACGGAAGAAGTTCTTGAATTATTTGAATATATTAAACAAACACAATCTACCCAACATCCATTAATTTTAAGTGGTTTTGATTGCCAGATGAGTGGTTATAATCCTCATAAACGGTCTGATGAATTATTTGAAATGCTTTCTAAAATTGATTCAATATTTGCAGAAGAAGCATTTACTTTCGATAATTATATTTTAACTTATCGAATAAATAATACTAATTATTTGAGTTATCATGAGGAATCAATTATGACACAGTATTTAGAAATAATATCATTTTTTGATCAGCATATTGACCAACTAATCAGTTATTACCCTAAAAAGAAATATTATCCTGTTTTTATCAAACAATCAATTTATTCAACAATCGCCGGAATAAAACAAAAAATAGCAATTGCCAATAATAACTGGGGCGAAGGATTTTATATTCGGGATTCTGCAATGGCTGCAAATGTTAGTTTTTTAAAAGAAGAACTTTTTCCTGATAAAAAAATAATTACCTGGGCACATAATTATCATATCGAGCACAACATTGATGATCTAATACATACAACAAATATGGGTAATTGGCTTATTGAAAAATACAGAGATGATTTATACACTATTGGTTTATACATGCTTAGAGGTAAAACTACAAGCGGAAAAAATATGGAGATAATTGATGTGGAATTACCAACAACATCTAATAGTTTAGAAGCCATTTTATATCATGTAAGAAATAAATACTTATTCATTGATGTACTAAATCATCCTAAAAATGATGGAAATAGATGGATGTACAACACAATTTCTACTAAAATTTCAGGTTATTCAGAAGAAGAAATGATAATAAAAAACGAATATGATGGAATTATTTTTATTGATACATCCTCTGTTCCGGATTATTTGTGAAGCCTTAATAATCGAATATTTTTGTATGCAGGGACTAAGACCCCGAAGTTAATAATGAATTGACAATTTGAATATTAATTTAGTTTTATGCAAATTATAGGGTCTTAGATCCTTTCTACCATAGTTTTAAATTAAATAATCTCTTTCAAAAATAAAATCCAGGTACTGAAAAAATTAATGCTTATCAATGAGCTGCTAATGCTGCAATTGGAGTAGTGACAAAATAAAGTGATTTGTAATAATAATTTAGAATAATTAAATATTAGAAAAAAAAATCAAGACTTAAATTTACTTTAATAATTAATTTATATATTTGCCGTGTGCGTACACGATATTTGTAATTAATTAAATATGTTTTGAAAAAAGAGCCACAAAGTAAACTAAGGATTAAAGATATAGCTGAACTCGCACAAGTATCTCCGGGAACTGTTGACAGAGTATTACATAATAGAGGTGAAGTAAAAGAGGATACCAGATTGAAGATTCTTAATATTATCAATGACCATAGTTATACACCAAATATTATTGCAAAATCACTTGCGTCAAAAAGAAACCGGGTTATCGCTGTTTTGATTCCCGAAGCTACTGAAGATAATCCATACTGGAATAATCCCCTTATCGGGATTAATCAAACTGCTATTGAAATAAGTGATTTTAGTACACAAGTTGAAACCTATACTTTTAATCCGGCTGAAGAAAATTCATTTATTGATACTGCAAATGAAATTTTGAAAAGTGTTCCGGATGGCGTTGTCTTTAACCCTGCTTTCAATGAAGCTTCTTTGGCTTTTTCTAAAAATATGGAGCAGCTTAATATCCCATTTGTTTTTATTGATATTAATCTAAAAAATTGCAAAAACCTGGCTTATTTTGGACAAGATGCTTTGAAAAGCGGTTGTGTTGCTGCAAAACTTATGGCTCATTGCATGCCTGAAAATGCTACAATTTTAATAGCCCAACTGGCCGAGAAAAAAAATGTTACCGAACATATGCTACAAAGGGAAAACGGGTTTCGGAATTTTTTTATTAAAAATGAAAAACCGGTTAATATTATTTCTGCTGAAATTGATTTGTTGCGTATTACTGAGCCAGAATCTTCCCTTGATGAGATTTTTGATAGACATCCTGAGATTAAAGGAATTTTTGTTCCTAATTCAAGGGTTTTTAAAGTAGCAGAATATCTTGAAAATAGTCAGATTTCGCAAAAATTAGTAATAGGTTATGATCTTATTGGAGACAATGTCCGGTTTCTAAAAAGCGGAACAGTTGATTTTTTACTTGGGCAAAAACCAGAGGAACAGGGACGTAAAAGTATTGAAGCTGTTTTTAATTTTATAATGACAAAAAAAAGAATCGAAAAAATTAATTATAGTCCAATCGATATCATCTTAAAAGAAAACTTTGAGTATTATTAAGAAAAGAAAATAATGAATGAAATAAATTTTAATGATTTAAGTGATAAGGTTTGTGTACTTACAGGTGGTGCAGGAGTTATCGGGTCATCCATTGCAAAAGGACTGGCACAGGTTGGTATTAAAACCGCCATCCTCGATATTAATGAAGAAATGGCGATAAAAGTAGCTAAAGAGATTGAAAACAAAACCGGTACTACAACTAAAGGTTTTGGAGCAAATGTGTTACACAAAAACTCGCTTGAGCAAGCCAAAGAAAAAATAAATAATGATTTGGGTTGCATTTCTTTTTTGATTAATGGTGCCGGAGGGAATTCACCAAAAGCAACTACCCAGCTTGAAAAGCTTGAAAAAGAAAACCTGGGCGAACTCGAAAAATCATTTTACGGCCTTGATCCGGAAGGATTTGATTTTGTTTTTGATTTAAATTTCAAAGGGACTTTGCTTTCTTCAATGGTATTTACAAAAGATATGCTTACCGATGGAAAGGGTGTGGTTTTGAATATTTCATCCATGAATTCCTTCAAACCTTTAACCAAAATTCCGGCCTACTCGGCAGCCAAAGCTTCCGTTAACAATTTTACCGAATGGCTTGCTGTTCACCTTGCTAAAACAGGGATTAGGGTTAACGCTATTGCACCGGGTTTTTTCCTAACTAATCAAAACAGGTTTTTATTGGTTGATGAAAAAACCGGTGATCCAACACCAAGAGGGAAGAAAATAATTTCAAATACTCCGATGGAACGCTATGGAGAAGTGGATGAATTGCAGGGAGCAATACTTTATTTACTCTCAGACTTATCTAAGTTTGTAACAGGAATTTGTATTCCGGTTGATGGCGGTTACAGTGCATTCGGAGGAGTTTAATGATTGCATGTCCACCGAAGCTATAGCGTAGGCGAAATTATTGATGAATAAAGTACAGAATAATTAAAAGAAAAATAACTAATCAGTCAATCAATAAAAACGCATGTATAATTAAAATATAACTTCAAAAAAATATAATGACCATGACAACATCAAGAAGAAAATTTTTAGCATCATTAAGCATGTTGGCAGTAAGTACAGTTCTACCACTCAACGCATTTAGTTTTGGGCCTATTAATAAATTGAAAATTGTTCTAATAGGAACAGGAATAAGAGGTATTGGTTTCTGGGGCAAAAGACTAATTGACCAATATTCCGACATTCTAGAATTCGTTGGGCTTTGTGATATTAATCCCGGAAGGCTGGAATATGCTCGCAATTATATAGGTATAAGCTGTCCGGTTTTTAGTGATTTTGAAGAGATGATCAGTCAAACTAAACCTGATCTGATTATAGTAGCCACAAAGGATTCAACTCATGATGAATTTATTGTAAAAGGCCTTGATATGGGATGCGATGTGATGACGGAAAAACCTCTTACTACAGATGAAGTAAAATGTCAGGATATTATTAACGCAGAGAAACGATCAGGCAAAAACCTGATTGTAGGTTTTAATTATCGTTGGAGCCCATACAATACTAAGATTAAAGAATTATTGGCTGAAAACTCTATTGGAAAATTAACATCTGTTGATTTTCACTGGTATTTAAATACATATCACGGGGCATCCTATTTCCGGAGATGGCATGGATTGAGACATGAGGGCGGAACACTTTGGGTTCACAAAGCAACCCATCATTTTGACTTGCTGAATTGGTGGATAAATTCTGATCCTGATGAAGTTTTTGCTTACGGTGACCTGGAACATTATGGATCCAATGGGCCTTTCAGAGGAGATAAATGCCGGACTTGCCCGCATAAATCAAAATGTGATTTTTACTGGGACATAACTCAAAGTGATTGGATGGTGAAACTATATGTAGATCATGAAAAATATGATGGATACATTCGGGACAATTGCTTGTTTAGAAAAGAAATTGATATTTATGATAAAATGTCTGCCCAGGTGAAATATAAAAATAATGTGATTTTAAATTATTCACTTACAACTTATTCACCTTATGAAGGTTGGTGCGTTGCATTTAACGGGACCGAAGGAAGAATAGAAGCATGGCTTGATATTCCGTATTTCAAAGAAGTTTCGATCGACCAGGCTGAAATGCATGCGAAAGAAATGGATCAGTCAGGAAATGACGAAATTTCTAATAAGCCTATTATTGTTCATAAACTTTGGAATAAATTTGAAGTAATTAATGTTGAAATGGAGAGAGGTGGTCATGGAGGAGGTGATAAACGTTTACAAGATAAGTTGTTTAAAGACACTGATATGGCCGATCCTTATGACAGATCGGCTGGTATTAGAGACGGCGTTATGTCGGTATTAATCGGAATAGCAGCAAGAAAGAGCATTGAATCAGGTAAGCCAATTAGAATAGGCGAATTAACTGATCTAAAACCAAGAACAAAGAGAATTTAGATAAAACAACCCCCGAAAAAATCGGGGCAGGCTATGATTGATTTTAAACACATAAGAGAAAGGGAATGATTGTAAAAGCACCGATAAATAGCCCCGTCCTTCAGGGCGGGGTTAAATTGGAACATGGAAATAGTTTTGGCGGGATTTTTGACAGTGCAGCCAAAAATCATGTTGAATGAAACGAAATCCCGCCTTAGCGGGGACAAAACGTATCAGGCTAATAGCCCAGCCTATACAAAATTTTAAATAGATGAAAATTGGAAAATATTCATTAGGGATTGGTGATCGGTTTGCACATGAGGGTATTGCCCAATTACGTGCAGTACAAAAAGCCGAGGAATCAGGACTCAACATTACTCCGGTTTGGAATAAATCTAACCGTGAACATATTATCACCGGAACTTCGCCGGCCGATACAAGACTTGCTGCGGATGCTGCTGTTAAAGCATTAAAATGGAAAACACAATACCTCGTTGATGCTGACCATATAAATTTATCAAATGTTGATAAGTTTATTGATAGTTCAGATTTTATTACCATTGATGTAGCTGATTATATTGGCAAACAGGCCGATAAAAAAGCCATCGATTATTTTGTTGACCGAAACATAAAATTTATCGGAAAGCTTTCAATTCAGGGAATTAATAAACCACTGGAAGTTACAAAACATGATTTGAAAAATATTGCTTCAAAATATTTACTTGCCATATCCGAAGCCGGTAAAATATATCGACATATTGAAAGCAAAAAAGGAGCAAATAATTTTGTTACGGAAGTTTCGATGGATGAAATAGATACGCCACAAACACCTAAGGAATTTCTGTTTATTTTATTTCTATTGGCTGAACAAAATATCCCCCTTCAAACCATTGCTCCGAGATTTACAGGTCAATTCAATAAAGGTGTTGATTATGTTGGTGATGTTTCAAAATTTGCATCTGAATTCGAGGAATTTTTAATGATTATTAATTATGCCGTACAGGAGTTCGGGCTTCCTGATAATCTCAAACTAAGTCTCCATTCCGGTAGCGATAAGTTCTTGATATACCCCGTTATCAAAAATTTGCTTAAAAAACATAATAAAGGCATCCATATTAAAACGGCAGGAACAACATGGCTTGAGGAAATGATTGGGCTGGCACTAGCGAGTGATGAAACCCTTAACCTGGCTAAATCAATTTATTGTGAATCTTTATCTCGCATTAATGAACTTTGTTTGCCTTACGAAACTGTTATCAATATTGATAGAAAAAAATTACCTTCAGCTGATGAAGTCAAAAAGTGGAATAGCGAAAAATTTGCAAATACACTTCGGCACATAACCAATCATCCTGATTACAATCCACATTTCAGGCAATTAATTCATGTTGGTTACAAAGTGGCCGCTGAATATGGAAAAGAGTTTACCTCCTGTCTTCAGAATTATTCTGATATTATAGGAGAACAAGTTACTGAAAATTTATTCAATAGACATATTTGCAGATTGTTTGATTTGAAGACTGTTTGATTTGAAAAAATGAGGAACATGAAACAAGAAATATTAAACAAGAAACAAGCCTGTCCACCGAAGCTTTAGCGCAGGTGGAGAACAAAAAAATAAATAAAGATATGAGCATACAACTAAAATCAAATTTCAAATATTCTCTACTCGTTCCAAGCAGTATGGGTGTTCGCATTACTCCGGTTAACTGCCAACCGGTCCACAGCAGCGATACTTTTCTGATGCAAACCACCAGTGCCGAAACCAATGTTGCAAGTATTTCATCTTATCTCGGACTTCCTGTTAAGGTGCTTACGACTTTTGTAAAAGGCAGCCCGATTTCACAACGGATTAAAGACAACCTTGCAAGCCGTCATATTGATTATGAAGGAAAAGAAGTTGATCAGGGTGGCCCCTGGGGTTATCGGCACCAGTTCAATATTGCCGATAGCGGCTTTGGTTCACGTGGGCCACGAGTGCATAATGACCGCGCCGGTGAAGTTGGACGTATCTTGAATATTAAAGATTTTGATTTAGAAAGGATATTTGAGAAAGAAGGTGTGCAGATTATGCATCTTTCCGGATTAATCGGAGCTTTATCTCCAGAAACAAGTACTTTTTGTCTAAAGCTTGCACGTGCTGCAAAAAAACATAGTACTCGAATTTCTTTCGATCTGAACTACCGTGCCTCATTCTGGAAAGGCCGTGAAAAAGAATTACGGGATGTTTTTACAGAAATTGCTTCTGTGTCAGATATTCTGGTTGGGAATGAAGAAGATTTTCAGCTTTGCCTCGGAATAGAAGGCCCAGAAGCAGGAGGTAAAAGTATTGAATCCCAAATAGAAAGTTTTAAAGGAATGATAAATCGAGTTAAAAAAGTTTTTCCAAATACCTCTGTATTTGCTACTACTCTCCGGCAGGTTGTTAGTGCAAATAAGCATTTATGGGGTGCTATTATGCTGGAAGATGAGAACTGGCATGTAATTGAACCAAGAGAAATTACCGTCCTCGACCGTATTGGTGGTGGTGATGGTTTTGTGGGTGGACTACTTTATGGCATACTTAAAGCCTGGGAACCTGAAAAGTGGATTCAGTTTGGCTGGGCAAGCGGAGCATTGGCTACTACTTTCTTAACAGATTATGCACAACCTGCCGATGAAGAAATGGTTTGGAGTATTTGGGAAGGAAATGCCCGGGTTAGGAGGTAGAAATTTGAATTGTAATGAACATGTATGGAAAAGGAAACAAATAACAAGAAATAAGAAACAAGCCTGTCCTCCGTAGCTTTAGCGTAGGAGGAAAACAAATAACAAGAAACAGACTACTGAATAATGCTATACTATCAAAGAGGTTCAGAAACCGACATACTAACATCAGAAGACCTTAAAAAGGGTTTGAAGATCGCATTTGATAAGCTGGGACAGCGAAAAAATGTTCTGGTAATCCCACCCGATTTTACACGTTTTCATTCGCGTGCCGGTGAGCTTACCTCTTTAGCTTATGATTATTTCGGAAATAAAATAAAAGATATTTTACCGGCTCTCGGTACGCATGTGCCAATGAGCAACAGTGAAATATCCGAAATGTTTAAAGATATACCGAAAGATTTGTTTAGAGTACATGACTGGCGAAATGATGTGGTAAATGTAGGAATAGTACCCGGTAGTTATGTTTCGAAAATTACAAATGGAGCTGTTGATTTTGATTGGACTGCCCAGCTAAATAAATTGGTTTGGGCAGGAGGCCATGATTTAATCCTTTCCATCGGTCAGGTTGTTCCCCACGAAGTTATTGGAATGGCCAATTATAATAAAAATCTTTTTGTAGGAACAGGTGGTACTGAGGGAATCAATAAAAGTCATTTTATTGGAGCAGTTTACGGAATGGAAAATTTAATGGGACGTGCTGATAATCCGGTTCGACAACTGCTAAATTATAGTTCTGAGAATTTTATTACACACCTGCCTGTAGTTTATGTTCATACTGTTGTTGGCAGAGATGAGGCTTCCGGCAAACTTGTTATACGTGGCTTGTTTATCGGGGAAGACCACGATGTGTTTTACAAAGCTGCAGATTTATCGCTTAAAGTGAATTTTATTATGCTCGAAAAACCATTAAAAAAAGTAGTGGTTTATCTTGACCCTTCGGAATTTAAAAGTACATGGCTGGGGAATAAAAGTATTTATCGTACTCGAATGGCTTTAGCTGATGGTGGTGAATTGATTGTATTGGCCCCAGGCTTAAAAGAATTTGGCGAGGATAAGGAAATTGACAGATTGATTAGAAAGTATGGTTATTTTGGAACGCCCAAAACTTTACAAAGCCTAAAGGAAAACCAGGAATTACAAAATAATTTAAGTGCAGCAGCCCATCTTATTCATGGTAGCTCAGAAGGAAGGTTCTCAATAACTTATTGCCCGGGACATTTATCAAAAGAAGAAATCGAATCGGTGAATTTTAATTATGCCGATCTAAATATAATGATAAAAAAATACAATCCTGAGAAATTAAAAGAAGGCTATAACAAAATATCTGATGGTGAAGAAATATTTTTTATTTCCAATCCTGCTATTGGGTTGTGGGCTTATAAGGGGAGGTTTAATATGAAATAAAGAAACAAGAAACAAGAAACAAGAAACAAGAAACAAGAAACAAGAAACAAGAAACAAGAAACAAGAAACAAGAAACAAGAAACAAGAAACAAGAAACAAGAAACAAGAAACAAGAAACAAGAAACAATAAACAAGAAACAAGAAACAAGAAACAAGAAACAAGAAATAAGAAACAAGTATCAAGAATCAAGTATAATGAAACAATTATCAGACATCGGATTAGTAGGATTAGCCGTAATGGGTGAGAACCTCGTTCTAAACATGGAAAGCAAAGGCTTTACTGTAAGCGTTTATAACCGTTCGGTTGAAAAAGTAGATAAATTTATCGCCGGAAGGGCAAAAGGCAAAAACATTCGAGGTATGCATTCGGTTGAAGAATTAATAAAGTCTCTGGAAAAGCCACGTAAGTTAATGCTTATGGTGAAAGCCGGACAAGCGGTGGATGATTTTATTGAAATACTTATCCCCCATCTTGAGCCGGGTGATATTATTATTGATGGAGGAAACACCCATTTCCCTGACACCAACCGTAGGACTAAATATGTTGAAAGCAAAGGCTTGCTTTATATCGGAACAGGAGTTTCCGGTGGTGAAGAAGGAGCGCTACTTGGCCCATCAATTATGCCGGGAGGCTCAAAATCGGCCTGGGAAAAAGTAAAACCAATTTTTCAGAAAATTTCCGCCAAAGTAGATGGTGATGTTCCTTGCTGCGATTGGGTTGGTGAAAACGGTGCAGGGCATTTTGTAAAAATGGTTCACAATGGAATTGAATACGGAGATATGCAACTAATTACCGAAGCTTACCAGCTAATGAAAATGTTGCTGGGTATGAATGCCGATGAAATGCATGAAGTTTTCAAGGAATGGAATGAAGGCGATTTGAGTAGTTATTTAATAGAGATCACAAGAGATATTCTCGGATATAAAGATGAAGATGGCGAACCTCTCGTTGAAAAAATTCTGGATACTGCCGGACAAAAAGGTACCGGCAAATGGACGGGAATCAGTGCTTTGGATTTGGGTATTCCTTTAACCCTGATTGGGGAAGCTGTATTTGCACGTTGTTTGTCAGCTATTAAAGAAGAACGTGTTGAAGCTTCAAAACAAATCACAGGAACCAAACCGGCATTTAAAGGTGATAAAAAACAGTTTATCAAAGACTTGAAAGAAGCACTTTATGCTTCTAAGATAGTTTCTTATGCTCAAGGTTATACTTTAATGAAAGCTGCTGCTAAAGAATTTAATTGGAACCTAAATTATGGCGGAATTGCTTTGATGTGGCGTGGCGGCTGTATTATTCGCTCAGTTTTTCTTGGAAAAATTAAAGAGGCTTATGATAATAATCCTGAAATCTCTAATTTATTATTAGATCCGTTTTTTAAAGAAAAAGTAGAAAACGCCGAAAAAGCATGGCGTCATGTTGTGGCTACAGCTATTTCTAATGGCGTTCCCGTTCCCGCATTGGCAACAGCCTTAACCTATTTTGATGGTTACCGCTCTGAACGTTTGCCGGCTAACCTTTTGCAGGCGCAGCGTGATTATTTCGGGGCACATACTTATGAAAGGACTGATAAGCCCCGTGGAGAATTTTTCCATACCAACTGGACAGGAAGAGGGGGCGATACATCTTCATCAACATATAATGTTTAGCTTATGCTGAAAATGATACAAAAAATCGGAATTATTTTGTTTGTTGCCATGATTGCATTGTCAGGCAATTCTTGTTCTTCGGTAAAAAAGAAAAAAACAATAAAACTGGCACATGGCCTCGACCAAACACATTCTGTGCATAAAGCAATGGTCTTCATGGCAGATAAATTAGCTGAGAAGTCTGGAGGAAAACTAAATATTCAAATATACCCGGGTGGGCAATTGGGTTCTGAAAGGGAAGCCCTGGAGTTATTGCAGATAGGCAGTATTGGGATCACTAAAGTATCCTCAGCCGTAATGGAGGGTTTTGTTGAAGATTATAAGGTGCTTGGACTGCCTTATCTTTTTGATAATAAAGAACATGCTTTTTCGGTGCTTGATGGGGAGACAGGCAAAAAACTATTATTGTCAGGTGAGGATATCTGGCTTCGCGGATTGTGTTTTTACGATGCCGGCTCACGTAGTTTTTACACTAAAGAAAAACCAATAAATGAACCCTCTGATTTAATAGGAATGAAGATCAGGGTGATGAAAAGTATAACTGCCATGAATATGGTGAAAGCCCTGGGGGGATCACCCACACCTATATCATGGGGGGAACTCTATACAGCCCTTCAAAGTGGCGTAGTTGACGGAGCCGAAAACAACCCCCCAAGTTTCTACCTGTCCCATCATTATGAAGTTTGTAAATATTATTCGCTTGATGAGCACACTTCAGTACCGGATGTATTGTTGATCAGTACAATAATTTGGAACAAACTCACTGACAGAGAAAAAGAATGGCTTCAGGAAGCTGCAAACGAATCGGTAATTTATCAGCGAAAGCTTTGGGAAGAATCTGAAAAAGAAGCTTTAGAGGGAGTAAAAAAGGCCGGTGTAAAAATTATTTATCCTGATAAATCAAAGTTCTCAGAAAAAGTTCTTCCTCTGTATGAAGAGCTTATAAGCAATCCAAAACTCCAGATGCTGGTAAAAGAAATAAAATCAAATTCACCAAAAAACAAACCACAAAGTAATGAGAGCAAAAATTGATAAAATACTCGAAAAGGTTTTAGTCATATTAATGATCATACTTGTACTTGACGTCCTTTGGCAGGTATTAAGCCGGTACGTGAATAAGTTCCTGTCCAGCAGTTATGATATTCAAATACCTACAAAATTCTATGCTTTTACGGATGAGTTAGCAGGATTTCTACTGGTATGGGTTGCCTTATTAGGGGCCGCTTATGCAACCGGAAAAAAGCAACATTTGGCCATTGAACTATTGCCTTCAAAACTGAATGAAAAGAATAATAAAATATTATCCATGATAATTGAAGTATTTATCCTGATGTTTTCGGTAGGGGTTTTGCTAATTGGAGGAATATGGCTGGTTTACACCCGTTTTTACCTCGGCCAGGTTTCTGCTGGCATGGAAATGCCTATCGGGCTTGTATATTTAATAGTTCCTTTATCAGGCATGTTAATAAGCTATTACGCAAGTAGTGATTTTATCTCTTTGTTCAAATCTTTAAACACCAAATAAATTATGGATTGGTTGGCAATTATCGTATTAATTTCTACATTTGTTATTTTGCTGTCATTGGGAGTTCCAATAGCTTATAGCATTGGCCTGTCTGGCGTATTTACCATGATAGTTAGTATGGACATAATCCCTGCCCTTACCACCATGGCACAACGAATGGCCACCGGACTTGACAGTTTTACCCTCCTGGCAATTCCCTTTTTTATTTTTGCCGGTCAATTGATGAACCATGGTGGAATAGCCATCAGGTTAATCGACTTTGCTAAAGTATTGGTTGGAAGATTACCTGGCGGGCTTGTTTTTGTAAATGTTTTGGGCAATATGCTATTTGGTGCCATTTCCGGTTCTGCGGCAGCATCCGCTTCTGCAATCGGAACTATTATGACCCCGCGGATGAGAGAGGAAGGTTATGATGATAATTTTATTACAGCTATCAATGTCAGCTCTGCCACCACCGGCCTGGTCATCCCTCCCAGTAATATTTTGATAGTTTATTCACTGGCAAGTGGCGGGGTTTCAATTTCCGCACTGTTTATTGCCGGCTATATCCCTGGTATTTTAACAGGTATCTTTTTGATGGGGGTTGGTGCTGTTTATGCTTATCGTAAAAAGTACCCAATAGCAGGGAAAACCTCATTTCAGGTTGCTTTGAAAAAACTGTTGGATGCAATACCAAGTCTGATGCTTCTGGTGGTAGTAATAGGCGGGTTGATTGCCGGATATTTTACTGCAACCGAAGCTTCTGCTATAGCTGTACTCTACGCTTTGATTCTCTCATTTATTTATAAGGAAATAAAATGGGCCAGTTTGCCCGCGATAATTTTAAAAACGATTTCTACTACCTCAATTGTGATGTTGCTCGTAGCAACCTCTATTGGGCTATCATGGATACTATCTTACGAAAACATCCCGCAAACGATAAGTGAGGGCTTATTAACAGTTAGTAATAATCCCTTCGTCATTCTATTGCTTATTAATATTATTCTTCTTGTTATTGGGATATTTATGGATATAACCCCGGCTGTTTTAATTTTTACACCTATATTTTTACCGGTTGTAACCCAACAATTAGGAATGGACCCCATTCATTTTGGGATTATCCTGATCACTAATCTCTGTATTGGGCTGATAACCCCTCCTGTGGGATCATTATTATTTGTCGGTTGTAGCGTGTCGGGTGTCCCAATTCAAAATGTAATCAAGCCATTATTGCCCATGTTTGCTGTTATGATAATTGCATTGTTGTTAGTCACTTACATACCACAATTAAGTTTATGGTTGCCAGGAGTTTTTGGGTATTAAAATAGTTTTAAATATTTTTTAAATTTGTACTATAAAAAACGATTTTAGAAAAAAAAGGTATGGACAATTTAATAGTTTGGGCTAAAGCACAGATTAACAAGGGTATAACTAATCCCACCCTTAAGGGTGGGGTTATTGAAACATAGACAATTAGTGGGCTTTAGCCCAAAATTTTAAGTTTTTATATTGTACTGAACTTAAAGATATTTAAACAACTAAATGACACGCAGTAAATGACAACTGAATGACACGCAGCAAATGACAAGAAGTTAATGATACGTAGCAAATGACAATTAAGAAAAAAAATCACATGAAAGAATTCCTAACCGACAACTTCCTGCTTCAAACAAAAACAGCAGAGCTTTTATACCATGAGCATGCTAAAAAAATGCCCATTATCGACTATCATTGCCATTTGAATCCTAAAGAAATAGCCATTGATAAAAAGTGGGACAATTTAATCCAAATATGGCTGTATGGCGACCATTACAAATGGAGAGCAATGCGTGCCAATGGCATTGATGAGAAATATGTAACCGGCAATGCTGACGATTGGAAAAAATTTGAAAAATGGGCAGAAACAGTCCCATATACTTTAAGAAATCCTTTGTATCACTGGACACATTTGGAATTAAAAAAACCTTTTGGTATTACAAAACTTTTGAATCCTTCAACTGCAAAAGAAATATATGATGTAACAGCCGCAATGTTGCAAAAACCGGAATTCTCAGCTCAGGGAATTATGAAACAATGGAATGTTGAGGTAGTATGTACAACTGATGATCCTGTTGATTCTTTAGAGCATCATATTAAAATAAAAAATGACGGCTTTAATATTAAAGTATTGCCAACATGGCGGCCCGATAAAGCTATGGCGGTGGAGGATAACAAAACATACAATCAATACATTGATAAGTTGGCGGAAGTTTCATGTATTGAAATAAGCAATTTTGATGATCTATTAGAAGCATTAAGAAAACGTCATGATTTCTTTGCTTCAGTTGGTTGTAAGTTGTCCGACCATGGGCTGGAACAGTTTTATGCAAAAACATACACCGATTCCGAAATTAAAACTATTTTTCAAAAGCTCCGTTCCGGAAAAGATTTGAATGATTTGGAGATAAGTCAATTCAAATCGGCTATGCTTTATGAGTTTGCTTTAATGGATAATGAAAAGGATTGGGTGCAACAATTTCATTTCGGAGTTATTAGAAATAACAATATCCGAATGGCAAAATTGTTGGGGCCGGATACAGGTTTTGATTCCATTGCCGATTTTGAAATAGCAGTAAATTTGGCAAAATTTTTGGATAGGTTGGATAAAGAAAAAAAATTAACTAAAACCATTATTTATAACATCAACCCAAAAGATAATGATGTGATCGCTACTATGATTGGAAATTTTCAGGATGGTTCAGTTCCCGGAAAAATTCAATTTGGAAGCGGTTGGTGGTTTATGGACCAAAAGCAGGGCATGGAAGCACAAATGAATGCACTTTCCAATCATGGATTATTAAGCCGGTTTGTAGGTATGCTAACCGATTCCAGAAGTTTTTTGTCTTATGCCAGACATGAGTATTTTAGAAGGATATTGTGCAATCTTTTAGGAAATGACATGGAGAAAGGATTAATACCAAACGATATTAGTTTAGTTGGTACGATGGTACAAGATATTAGTTATAATAATGCTAAAGAGTATTTTAAATTTTAATATTAATAAATTTAATGAAACATTTTTGGATATTAATGATGATTATTTCAAATATTTTTTGTAATTCCGGTTTTTCTCAGTCCGATGTTCTTGCAATAATTACTGTAAACTCAGGTGAATATGAAAGGTTAGACACACCGGTATCTATCTCTTTAGACGAACTATCAATTTCCGGTGCAATTAGCTTGAGAGAAATAAAAGAAGAATCAAAAGAAATAGTTCCCGTACAGCTTGATAGTATTGAAAATCGTTTGTATTGGATTTTATGCGGAAAAACAGATAAAGGAACTATCAGAGTTTATGAGTTATTTTCTGATAAGGCAAAGAAAAACACCGAAGTTGAAGTAGCGGATAATGATAAAGGAATAGAAATAAAATATAACAATAAAATTCTATTACAATATAACTCCTTTCCGGTAGAGCTGCCTGAAGGAGTAGATTCTGCTTATACAAGGGGAGCGTTTATACATCCACTTAAAACCTTATCGGGGAAATTACTAAGTAGAATTCAACCGGAAGATCACTACCATCATGTTGGTATCTGGAACCCATGGACGAAAACCAGTTTTGAAAACAGGGAGATTGATTTTTGGAACCTTGCGAAAAAGCAGGGGACAGTTCGGTTTAAAAACTATATTTCGAAAGAAAGTGGAAACATTTACGAAGGATTCGGAGTTAATCATGAACACATTGATCTTACTGCTCCTGAAGGAGAAAAGATAGCCATAAACGAAAAATGGCTTGTAAAAGTTTATAAGCCTGATGATAAGCCCTGGTACATTATGGATTTTACTTCTGTTCTTCAGTGTGCTTCAGCAAGCCCGATTACTTTAATGAAATACAGATATGGCGGAGGAATCGGTTTCAGGGCAACAGAAGATTGGAACAGAAATAATTGCGAAGTGATTACTTCTGAAGGCAAGACAAGGTTGGATAGTGATGCTACTCGTGCTAAATGGTGTAATGTGTTTGGAACAGTTGATAAACTTTCATCAGGCATTTTATTTATGTGTAATCCGGAAAATTTCTCGTTTCCACAACCAATGAGGATATGGCCTGAGAATGCTAATTCCGGCAATGGAGATATGTATTTTCAATTTTGTCCGATTAGAGAAAATGACTGGCATCTTGAACCGGCTAAACAATATTTTCAAAAGTACAGACTAATAGTTTATGATGGAGAAATTTCCGAAAAAGAAGCAGAACAAATGTGGATGGATTATTCAAATCCACCTGAAATAATAATTAATAAACCTAAGAAATAAATAATATAAATTATGAACAAAAACATTTTACTTATTTTACTTGCAGTAATCACCACATTGGTAGGCATTTCTCAAGAAGAAAAAAAAATCCTTATTTTTACAAAAAATGGAAAAGGATATGTACATGATAATATTACGGCCAGCATAGAAGCCATTATGAAAATTAGTAAAGAAAATAACATTAAGGTTGATACTTCGACCAATTCTTCAGTTTTTACGGATAAGAATTTAAAACAATATGATGCTTTGATATTTTCAAATACAAATAATGAAGTATTTGATACTGATGAACAAAAGATTGCTTTTATTAGATATACCGAAGCAGGAGGTGGCTTTGTAGGTATTCACTCCACATGTGCCACAGAAAGAGACTGGCATTGGTTTCAGCAAGTTGTAGGAGGTAATTTTGTCAGACATGCTCCTTTTCAGAAATTTACAATAAAAATAATTGATCCTGAACACACTTCAACTGATTTTTTTACATCCGACTGGGTTAGAGAAGATGAATGCTACTATGTAAACAATATCAATCCCGATATACATGTTTTGCTTGCAGCCGATCTGGCTACAGTGGAAGACAAAGGAAAGGAAACTTATCCGGCAAATACTTTCAGCTTGTTTCCTTTAGCCTGGTATCATGAATTTGATGGAGGAAGACAATGGTTTACCGCCCTGGGACATAGTATTGATGATTATTCAATGCCTTTATTTGTGCAACACATAACAGGGGGTATCCTGTGGGCTGTAGAAAAAGGTAAACCGGATTATTCAAAAGCAAAATCAGTTAACTTAAAATAGAAATTAAAATTTATTTTTATGAAACGAAGAAACTTTATCAAAAAAGCGGCATTCACAACAGCCGGAGCCTTTATTATTCCAAGCATTGTTCCTTCATCTGTTTTTGGAAATTCACCTCCAAATAGCAAGATCAATGTAGCACAAATAGGATATGGCCGTATCGCAAAGGGCCATGACCTTCCGCTAACCATAAAACATGATTTAGTTCGTGTTGTGGCTGTTGCCGATGTTGATATTAAAAGAGCAAATGATGGCAAACAATGGATAGAAAAATATTATACTGAAAATAAGGGTAAAAACTATCTTGATGTAAAAGTTTATCAGGATTACCGTGAACTATTAATGGATAAAGACATTGATGCCGTTATTATTTCCACACCCGATCATTGGCATGCTCAACCTGCAATAGAAGCAGCATTGGCAGGAAAAGATGTTTACATTCAAAAACCTTTATCTCTGACTATTAAAGAAGGAAGACAATTGAGTGATGCCATTCATAAAACGGGTAGAATTCTTCAGGTAGGAAGTCAGCAAAGATCATTGGATCCATGGCCACACTTTTATAGAGCCTGCGAATTGGTTCGTAATGGCAGAATAGGAAATATTAAACATATTGAAGTTGGGTTATGGGCTGATCCGTCAGGAGAGGTAGAACTTGAGATGCCTGTTCCCGAAAACCTGAACTATGAAATGTGGTTAGGTTCTACGCCTTATAAATATTATACTGAAAGAAGAGTTCATCCTCAAAATGATTACAGTCGTCCGGGCTGGTTGCGTTGCGAGCAATTTGGTGCAGGAATGATAACCGGATGGGGAGCACATCATATTGACACAGCCCATTGGGGAATGGATACAGAATTCACCGGACCCGTTGAAATTGAGGCAGAAGCAGAGTTTCCAACTTCAGGATTATGGAATGTTCATGGAAAATTCAGAGTACAGTCTAAATATGCCAATGGAGTTACTATGGACATCAGAGATGATTTTCCTAACGGAGTTAAATTTATTGGAGATGAAGGATGGTTATTTGTTTCACGTGGTCCTGTATCAGTTACAGCATCCGACCCTGGTGCAAAATCTAAGAAACTGAATGCTATTGATGCAAGTGATCCAAAGATATTAGAATCTAAAATCAAACCTGATGAAATCCAATTATACAAAAGCCCTGAGCAACATCAGAATTGGCTGGAGTGTATTAAATCAAGAAAACAACCGGTAGCTCCGGCAGAAATAGCACACCGCTCAACTTCAGCGTGCTTGTTAAGTCATACGGCAATGAAACTTAACAGGAAGTTATATTGGGATCCGGAAGCCGAAAGATTTAAAAATGATGATGAAGCAAACAGCATGCTATCAAGGCCGCAAAGATATCCTTATGGAACAGATTATATTGAATATTAATCCGACGTAGATAAAATTCACGTAAATAAAATTCACGAATTTTATCTGAACCTACCGAAATTAAAATAGGATAGAATGCCTGACAAATATCAAAACAATCAACAGATATGAATAACACAAAAATCGCATTTTTATTAATTACCATAATGACAATTTCATGCACAAATAAAAACCCGAATAATAAAAGGTTTACCGGAGCCAAAGGCGAAGTAAAACTCATGACCATCGATCCCGGCCATTTTCATGCAGCATTAGTGCAAAAAATGATGTATAACCAAGTTAGTCCTTTGGTGCAGATATATGCACCTGAAGGTTCGGATGTGTCAGATCATTTGAACAGAATCAAAGGATTTAATTCAAGAGAAGAAAATCCCACCACATGGAAAACAAAGGTATATACGGGAGATGATTTTCTGCAAAAAATGATTGAAGAAAAAGCAGGAAATCTTATGGTAACTTCAGGAAATAACAGAAAAAAAACCGAATATATTAAAACTGCTGTTAATGCCGGAATTAATGTTTTGGCAGATAAACCTATGGTAATTGATCAGAGCGACTTTGAGTTATTAAAAGAAGCGTTTAAAATTGCTGAAAAGAATAATGTTTTATTGTACGATATCATGACTGAACGCCATGAGATAAACTCTATTTTGCAAAAAGAACTTTCAATGATTCCTGAAATTTTTGGTGTGTTGTCAGAAGGAAGCCTCGATAATCCGGCTGTTACAAAAGAAAGTGTTCACCACTTTTTTAAATACGTATCCGGTAATAAAATAAAACGTCCGGCATGGTTTTTTGATGCAACACAAGAGGGAGATGGAATTGTTGATGTAACCACACATTTGGTTGACCTGATTCAATGGGAGTGTTTTCCCGGGCAGATCATTGATTATACAAAAGATATTGAAATGCTTTCGGCAAAAAGATGGACAACTGAACTTAAGCCCTCCCAGTTTAAAACCGTAACAAGATTGGAAGAATATCCTGAATATTTAAAGAAGGACATAAAAGACAACATCCTACATGTTTTTTGTAACGGGGAAATGAATTATAAGATAAAAGGAGTACATGCAAAGGTTTCTGTGATTTGGAATTATCAGGCTCCGGAGGGAACAGGCGACACGCATTATTCAATTATGAGGGGAAATTTATCCAATCTTATTATCAGGCAGGGAGCAGAACAGAATTACAAAACTACCCTGTACATTGAATCCATTGATCTGGAAAATTTAGAAGAATTTGAAACCGGCCTTACAAATAGTTTCAATAAGATAACAGAAAAATATCCGGGTATTGAATTAAAGAAAAATGAAAATAATTGGGAGTTGGTGGTACCTGACAAATATAAAATAGGGCATGAAGCCCATTTCATTCAGGTAACGAAAAAGTATCTGCAATATCTCGTTGATGGCAAACTACCTGAATGGGAAGTCCCGAATATGATTGCAAAATATTATACTACAACAAAAGCTCTGGAATTTGCTAAACAAAATCATTAAGATAGAATCTGTCTCCCGCAGATGTCGCATATAAACGCACCTGCCTGCACATAGCCGTTTCGGCAAAGGCAGGGAAATACCATCAGCGAAAATCAGCGCAATCTGCGGGAAAAAATTTTACTCCTTGTTTTTAAAAACACTACTTTTGCACTTCCAAAAATACATTATTTGTGAAAGATATTTTAAAGGAATTAAACGATGTTCAGAAACAGGCTGTTACTCATGTTGAAGGGCCGGTAATGGTTATTGCCGGGGCAGGTTCAGGAAAAACAAGGGTATTAACCTACAGGATCGCACATTTGTTAAGCCTCGGAATCGATCCTTTTAATATTCTTGCTTTGACCTTTACTAACAAAGCAGCCCGCGAAATGAAAGCAAGGGTTCTTTCCATGATAGGAAATTCTGATGCTCGAAATGTTTGGATGGGTACTTTTCATTCAATTTTTGCAAGGATTTTACGAATCGAAGGCCATCTGCTCGGATATCCCTCAAACTATACAATTTATGATGCCGACGACTCAAAACGATTGATAAAAGCAATAATTAAAGAACAAAACCTTGATGATAAAATTTATCAGCCAAATCATGTTCTTGGCCGGATTTCAAGTGCAAAAACCAATTTGATCTCTGCAAAAGAATATAACGAAAATATTGAAATTCAGGACACTGACAGTATGTCCAATAAACCAAAAATCGGGAGTCTATATACAATATATTCAAACCGTTGCAAAAAAGCCGATGCAATGGATTTCGATGATCTGTTATTTAATACAAATATCTTGCTTCGCGATTTTCCGAATATTTTAATTAAATATCAGCAAAAATTCAAATATATTCTCGTTGATGAGTATCAGGATACAAATTTTGCTCAATACTTAATAACAAAAAAATTAGCCGCAAACGATGAAAATATTTGCGTTGTCGGCGACGATGCACAAAGTATTTATGCTTTTCGGGGAGCCAATATTCAAAATATTTTGGATTTTAAGAAAGATTATCCCGATCTGAAAACCTTTAAATTAGAACAAAATTATCGTTCAACTCAAACTATTGTAAAAGCAGCAAACGGAGTTATCTTTAATAATAAAGATCAGATTTTTAAAGAAATCTGGACAAGCAACGAAACAGGGCAAAAAATTCCGCTTCTTAAAGCTTCAACAGATAATGAAGAAGGGTATTTGGTTGCAAATTCGATTTTTGAAAACAAAATGAATTATCAATTAAATAATAGTTCATTTGCAATTTTATATCGAACCAATGCTCAATCAAGGTCAATTGAAGAAGCCCTGCGAAAAAAAGATATTACTTACAGGATATTTGGAGGATTATCATTTTATAAACGAAAGGAAATCAAAGACCTGTTAGCATATTTCAGGCTGGTAATAAATAATAAAGACGAAGAAGCTTTGGTTAGAATAATAAACTATCCTACCCGCGGAATCGGGAAAACAAGCCTCGAAAAAATTATTGTTGCAGCCGATAAAATGCAAAAAAGTTTATGGGAAATAGTTAATGAAACATCATTGCTGGGAAACTTGAAAATTAATACAGGCACACTCAATAAAATTTCGGTTTTTGCAACCATGATCAAAAGTTATTCGGCACAAATAAAATCGAAAAATGCCTTTGAGCTTGCCAAGTTAATTGCCTCTTCTTCAGGAATACTAAAAGAACTTTATAATGATAAAACCCCCGAAGGTGTCAGTCGCTACGAAAACATTGAGGAACTATTAAATGCAATTAAAGATTTTTCGGAAAAGGAGCCTGAAATAACAGATGAAACAAGGGAAACCGGAGAACTTTCAATTCGCACCCTTGATGAATTTATGCAGGATATTGCCCTTTTAACTGATGCCGATACCAATAATAAAGAAATCACCGACTATGTTTCATTAATGACAATTCATTCGGCTAAAGGCCTTGAATTTCCTTATGTTTATATTGTCGGTTTAGAAGAAAATCTTTTCCCTTCAATACAATCGCTAAATTCAAGAGCCGATCTTGAAGAAGAACGCCGATTGTTTTATGTTGCACTGACAAGAGCCGAAAAACAATTGACAATTTCATACTGCGAAAGCCGTTACAAATGGGGAAACCTGATTTTTTGCGAACCAAGCAGATTTATTGATGAAATAAAATCAGTATATTTGGATATGCCTGTAATGCCTGCAATAACAACAAATAATACAATTGATAAAAAGTCAAGCGGATCATCTTGGAATTTTACTCAGGGAATACAAAAAAAGAACCTGAAAAAAATTAGTAATATTGCTAAAGGCGGCGAAATTACTTCAAGCGATACAGAACTATTGCAAACAGGTATGATGGTTGAACATCAACGTTTTGGAAAAGGAAAAATTATAAATATTGAAGGAACAGGGAGTAATAAAAAAGCCAGCGTTTTCTTTAAGGTTGTCGGGCAAAAACAATTATTATTAAAATTTGCAAAACTTAAAATTCTAAATTAAAATATTTTATTACTTTTGCATTATAAAAAAATATGAAATAGAATTATTTCCTCTTTTTCATATTTAGGATTGAGAATAAAATGATTTATTTAAATTTCGGATAACAAAATTAATAATTAAATTGGGAAATACGGAAAATACCGGAAATAATGGAAGGCCACCGAAATTCTCTTTATACTTTTATACACTTATACTTAAGACCATTCAATAAACAACACATCGAATATGGAATATAATACCACACGAAACAAGCTTTCTATTCCTGAATACGGAAGAAATGTTCAGAAAATGATTGAAAATTTAATTACTATTGAAGACAGGAAAAAAAGAACCGAAACAGCTAATTTTATAATCGAAACAATGAGTCGCATTAATCCCGGTTTAAAAGAATACAGCGATTTTCGTCATAAACTTTGGGATCATTTATATATAATAGCTGATTTTAAGCTTGATGTTGATGGAGAATTTCCACCACCGGAAGAGAAAGTTCTTGAAGAAAAACCTAAAAAAGTAAGTTATCCCATTAAGAAAATTAAATTCCGCCATTATGGGATAAATATGGAACGTATTGTCAGAAAAGCTGCTGATTATAAAGAAGGTGAAGAAAAAGATACTTTAGTAAAATCAGTTACAAACCACATGAAAAAATTATATTTAATGTGGAATAGAAATACTGTTAAAGATGAATTGATTTTCGAACAAATAACTGATTTATCTGATAATAAAATAATTCCTGACGATAGTTTTCAACTGACCCCTACAAGCGAAATTTTAGCTAAAATAAAGAAGAAGAAAGAAAACAATTCAAAAACAAATTCTAATAGAAAAGGAAGAAAAAGAAGAAAATAGGTTTTACGGAAAATTTAACTTCTGCAAATGAATTCATTTGAAATAATTGGCGGGAAACAACTTAAAGGCGAAATCACACCCCAAGGCGCCAAAAATGAAGCCCTTCAAATAATTTGTGCAACTTTATTGACACCTGAAAAAGTAATTGTCAGCAATGTTCCAAATATTCTTGATGTAAATAATCTCATTGAATTACTTATTGATCTCGGTGTAAAAGTCGAAAAAATAAGTAACAACGAATATAGTTTTACTGCTGATAATATCAACCTTGAATTTCTTAAATCACCTGAATTTAAAGAAAAAGGCAAAAGCCTTAGAGGGTCAATAATGATTTTAGGCCCATTGCTTGCCAGATTCGGAAAAGGATATATTCCGCATCCCGGTGGTGATAAAATTGGCCGTCGCCGCCTCGACACTCATTTTATCGGTTTGCAAAAATTAGGAGCTAAATTTGATTTTAATACTAAAAATGATTTCTATAAAGTTGATGCTTCCGAACTAAAAGGAGCTTATATTTTGCTTGATGAAGCTTCGGTAACAGGTACAGCAAATATTTTAACCGCTTCAACTTTAACTAAAGGACGAACCACAATATTTAATGCTGCCTGCGAACCATATATTCTGCAATTATGCAATATGTTGATAAAAATGGGTGCCAGGATTTATGGTGTAGGATCAAATCTGTTAACAATTGATGGTGTTGATAATTTAAAAGGCTGCAAACACAAGATGCTTCCCGATATGATTGAGATTGGAAGTTTCATAGGACTCGCTGCCATGACCCGTTCCGAGATATTAATAAAAGATGTGAATTTCCATGCCCTTGGAATTATTCCTGATGTTTTTAAACGTATGGGAATAAAAATTGAAAAGCAAAACGATGATATTTTTATCCCCAAACACGATGAATACGAAATTGCTACTTTTATTGACGGTTCAATAATGACAATTGCCGATGCACCCTGGCCCGGATTCACCCCCGACCTGATAAGTATTGTTCTCGTGGTTGCAACTCAGGCAAAAGGCAGTGTTCTGATACATCAAAAAATGTTTGAAAGCAGGTTGTTTTTTGTTGATAAATTAATTGATATGGGAGCACAAATTATTCTTTGCGACCCTCACCGTGCCACAGTGATCGGGTTAAACCACAAAACTCCCCTTCGTGGAATTGAAATGACATCACCCGATATTCGCGCCGGTGTAGCTCTTTTAATTGCAGCACTTTCATCAGAAGGAAAAAGTGTAATTCACAACATTGAGCAAATCGACCGCGGGTATCAGGAGATTGATACAAGACTTAGAAAACTTGGAGCAGAGATAAAGAGGGTTTGATGCAATTGATTATTTTTGATTGTTTATCCATCCACCCGTACGGGCGGACTTCCTTTGGTCGTTGAATGTTGCTTATCCATACGGACTCCCTTTGGTCGTTTAGTGTTTTCTTTACATCAATCCCGAAATCTCTGGATAGAAATAATTTTCTATTTCAAAATCACTATTTTACCCCTATCAATTACGTTTAATCCGTTTTTAATGCTATAAATATAAGTACCACTTAATTCCTCTCTGCAATCCCAAACCGTTTTTTCATTTTTTAATGACAGCGTTGCCACCACTTGCCCAAAAACATCACTTAAAATTAGTTTGTATTTTTTTCCATTTGGGTGATTAAGGGATGTCTCAAATATAACATAATCTTTTGCAGGGTTGGGATAGATTGAAATATGTTCTTGCTTATGGTGCTCAACTATGTTTACTCCTGTATCAATATTAATATGTACCGGCCGCCTCATAAGTGTAAGTTCGCTTGCAAGCGAATTGTAGGCATAACAGTAATAAATTCCTGTATCGGCATAGGATATGTTTTCAAGGAATAAAGTATCTGCTTCGGTGCTTTGTAATATCAGTTCCCCGTTTTTGTACCAGAAGTATTCCGTAAATTCACCGCCGGTACCAGAGTATATACAAAAATCTTTGTCCGGTATTAGAGTTGTATCAATTTTAATTCCCATGCTATCCTGCGGTGAATACGTATAAAAATCATAACCTACAAAATGGGGTTCTATATCCTCGAATGTCATTTTATTTCCTTCTAATTTTAGACCGATCAATATCCAATTCGGGTTCCATGGTGGTATATCAGTAAATAAATTCCCTGAAAAATTTAACCAGCCACCCATAATAGCAGAGTCTGCCCAGGAAAATGGAATGGAATCGGTAAGAAGGTTATTTGAAACATTAAGAATAACATTTACCCCTTGTATTGAGTTATGGAAAAAACTACCAATGCTTTCGGGTAGCTTACCGGTTAGTTGGTTATTGTTTAGCTCTAATTCCCATAAATTGGTACAATTACCGAGTTCAGGCGGTATTGGGCCGGTAAGTTGGTTGTCGTGCAGGTCAAGAAATATCAGGTTTTCGAGATTGCCTATTTCTGGGGGAATTGGGCCGGTGAGGTTGTTTTGTGGCAAATTAAGAAATTCAAGACAGGAACAATTCTCAATATTATTGGGAATTGTTCCTGTTAAAGAACAGTTTCCAATACCTAATCCAACCAAACTCATTAGTTGTCCAATTGCATCGGGTAAAAGACCTGTAAGATTGGGATTATTGCTAATTACAAGTTTTTCAAGTTCATTTAAATCCCCAATTTCTTCAGAGATAAAACCATTTAAATTATTATCAGAATAGAATTTTAACTCTATAACCCTATCCCCTTCCACCGTTACCTTATACCATGTACTTACCGGGCCGGTAAGCCAGTTGGAATTATTGTTCCAGTTTGGACCACCGGTGCTGTTATAAAAGGCTACGAGGGCGAGGGAGTCTTGTTCTAATACCTGGGCGGTTATGCAGTTTGCTTTTAATAAAACTGCGATAAGGATTGAAATAAAAATATTTGTTTTCATAAGGTAAAAATATTAAATATTTTGGTTCTATGTTGTTTGTAGTGGGTTTTATTAAATGCTAACTCATATTTTTGTCTAAACACTTCCATCATTCCGCATAAACAGAGTTGAGAGAATATGTTGAGAAATCGGGAAAGGGATGGCATCCCTGCCTTTGCCGAAACGGCTACGTGCAGGCAGGTCTCAGGAAGAATAAAGAAAAATATAATACTTCAAACTCAACGAAAGAGATGCCATCCCTATCGAAGCACAGCTTCGTAGAATAACATTTTTCATTTGTTTATATTTCGTTACTGGTTTAGAGTAGAGACAAGGCATGCCTTGTCTCTACATTTTGTGATGATGGGCATTGTTGTAGAGACGTTTCATGAAACGTCTCTACGATATTCAACGATCTGTTTTGGGTTATCCCGTTTTTTATAATTTCGTTTTCTATCACTCCGCAGCTTCCGGTTTTGTAAATTCCAAAATATTACTCCAATCCGAATATCCATTGGCATTTCGGGCACGGACTTTATATGTTCTTCTGCCTTCGGGCGGTGGATAGGTATGGCTTGTTTCGGTGCCGGTGTAAAGCTCTTCCCATATTTCATCATCTTCACTGTAAACAAGCTGGTAGGATGTTGCATTTTCGTCCGGATTCCAGCTTAGCACAAGCTCGGGATCATGCCATAGTATATTAAAATTCGCCGGAATACCGGGTTGTCCGCCGCCGGGTTTATTAATTTTTGGGGCAAAACCCAACTGAACCAGAAAAGGCTCATATTTGTCCCATGTCATTAATGCCCAATTGTAAAGATTTCGCAAATTCCTTGAATCGGTTTCAAATTTTGCATTCTGATTATCGATTGCCTGGTCGGCTTCGGGCTGTTCTTTCAGTATCAGGTTGGCGTAGCTGTCGTTACTGATATTCAAATACCCCTGCAATTTATTAATAAAAGCATCGGGCAGAACCTTTGGGTCTCCTTCAAGTTTTAGCCTGTCGTGGCCATCTATCAAATCCTGAGCCGCTTTTATTTTTGCTTTTCTTTGAGTAGGGAATGCTCCGCTGATACCGTAAATTCTTAAAACTTTATCATCGGCACCATAGCTATCTCTAAGCAATTCACGGCATTTAACACAATAAACGAATGTGTTTTCATCGGCCTCGTGCATATCCTGGTATGATTCGGCTGCTTCTCCCTGCTCAACAGACGAAAGCGAAAGCAAAGCACCCCATTCATCGTAAGCTAATATCCCCCACTCGGAGAGTTGTGCAGGGATCGAAAGTACTACAACGTGATCGTTGACGTATGTTTTCAAGGCTTGTAGTCTTGCTGTACGAACCGTAAGAACATCCTTTGAGAATCCGTTGTTTTCAAAAATTGGCATTTTTTCCTCCTTTTTTAGTTATTAATGATTAAATGTGTGAATGATTGAATGATTGCAAACTACTCATTCTTATATCCTTCCATTCACTTTTTCTTTTAGTTTTTTCTATTTTTATATTAATTGCAGCATTTGCCTTATCAATTGTAGCATTCTTCATGTCAATCTCCGCACTTATGTTATCAATCATCGCACTTTTGTGGCCAATCTCCGCACTTATTATGTCAATCTCTGCAATTCTGAAGGCAATCTCCGTGCTGTTCAAATCAATCTCCGTACTCATCACATCAATCTCTGCACTTGTGGAGGTAATTTCCGCACTTTTGTACCCAGTCTCCGCATTCATTATGTCAATCTCCGCATTCATTTAAGTAGTTTCCGGTTTCTTCCGTGTAAAAAATGAGTGAGATTTTAAAAAGAATTAATATTTTGCTTTTAATTGAAGCGGCAAAACATGGAATTTATAATAATCCTATTATAAATCTTATTTCTTTTTTACTTAGAAATTTTCTATATTAACACCCAACACCTATTTAATTCCGAAAAAGGCAAAAAGGTAACCCTCTGAAAACGATTTTAACAGTTATTTAACAAATGATTGTGATGTCTTTATTTAGTGTTCGCACGAAAACTAAACTTTTTGGAGTGCTTAGTCCGAAAACGTCAAGTTCGTTCCGATAATTATCGGAATGCGAAGTTCAGAAAACCATGAGTTTACTCCTGTAAGTGATTGGTTTTATGAACGAGCATAACGTAGAAATTGGCGTTTTCGGGCAAACACTATTTATTAGTTTCAAAAGCTTAATATGAGCTTAATCGACCGCGGGTATCAGGATATTGATACAAGACTTAGAAAACTTGGAGCTGAGATAAAGAGAATCTGATGCTGGATGCCGGACACTGAGTGCAAGATACAGTTTAAATCACCGATTACTGATCACCGATCACCGATCACTGATTTAAATCTAACCCCCGAACATTTCCTGCAATTCGTCTTTTGTAGTTTCCTTAAAATCTTCTGGAACAGCAAATTCTTTTTCCGGAATATTTTTCTTATTAACAGAAGTAGCGATAAATTTCATGCTTATTTCATCCGCATTTATTTCAAATTCCAATAATATCCCTTTAATACCATTGAATACCGGATTATCTAAATAAACACCTTCGTTTGAAAAGTCCTCGGCAAGGTAAGCAATGACTTCGGTTTCCGTATCACTGTCTTTTTCTTTAAATTTTACGATCACTTTTTTACAAACATAGCCTGCAATTTCTTTAGTCTCGTCCGTATAAATTATTTGAGTCTTGGGTGCTTTTGAGATTTCGTCCTGAATTTCCTGTGCTGAGGTTTTTATTGAAAATTTCTGTCCCATTATGTCAAGCAGGCTTGTAGTTGTTTTTTCTTTAGTATTCAAAATTTCAACTTGTTTTCCCATTCCTGAAATAATCTCGGTTTTTACTAAGCCCCCCCTGAATGAAGCTTTAAGAAGTTTTGGGAGCATGCTTTTCATATTCTCATCAATACTTCCTTCATCATAAGAAATTTTGTAGGAAATAGTTCCTTTAAAATTTTTCTTCTTTGCAATAGCAGGGTTTGCAAATACAATGCAAAATGCTGATAGAATTAATATTCCGGTGATAAGTTTTTTCATTTTAATTATTTTTTAGGTTAATATTTTGTCAAAGATAATAATTTCTTATCACAGCTTTGCTGTAAATAAAAAAACAGGACACTGATTTGTTATGATACATGATTCTACTGATTTATAAATATATTAAGAAGCGTAAGGCTTTCGGGAGCAGTCTTAGGTCTTCCAACTTCTGTCTTCTGTCTTCGGACTTCCGTCTTCGGTCTTCAAACTTCCGTCTTCGGTCTTCCGACTTCCAACTTCGGTCTTCCGACTTCCGACTTCCGTCTTCGGTCTTCCGACTTCCGACTTCCATCTTCGGTCTCATTTCACAATCCTGAACAATTTATTCCACCGTATTTTTCCATTAAATAATGATTTATTCGGATCTAATGAAAGCCAGACAAAAATTGCTTTCCCGACAACATGGTCTTCGGGAACAAAGCCCCAAAATCTCGAATCAGCTGAATTATGGCGATTATCCCCCATCATCCAGTAATAATCCATATTGAAAGTATAAGAATCGGTTTCTTCTCCATTAATATAAATTTTATCTCCTTTAACTTCAAGATCATTACATTCGTAAGCATGAATAACCCTATCGTACAGTATGATATTATCTTTATTAATTTTTACCGTTTCTCCTTTTTTCGGTATTACTATCGGCCCGAAATTATCATAATTCCATTTATAAGCTGAATCATGCGGAAAAATATGTTTATCCCATTGTCCTTTTGGTTTGATCAGCTTTGTAACTTCCTGTACATTACCAAATTTTTTGATTTTCTCGGCAGATTCACTTGTTAAAGTCAAAATATATTCACCTCGATTGCCGGAAATTACGTTTTCAGTAACATCCAATTTTTCAAGTACTTTTGGATTAATTCTGCTTCCATTTGTTCTTACAAAATAACTTGACTGAAGGTTTTCAGGATTATCAGCAGATTTTCCGTTTATATAAAGCTGTTGATCAATGATCTGAAGTGTGTCTCCAGGTATTGCAACGCAACGTTTGATATAATTTTCGCGTTTATCAACAGGTCGTGCTGCTATTTCACCAAAGTTTCTTTTATCTTTCAAAACTCGTTCTCTTCCATACTCATTAACTAAAGAATAATAACTTGCATTACTTTGAAATTTAAGTGAAACTGTGTCTCCATCTGGATAATTAAATACAACTGCATCATTGTTTTTTATTTTTGAAATCCCCGGAAAACGAAAATGCGGCAATTTAATCCATTCGAGATAAGATTTTGTGTTGGTTGTCAAAGGCAATGTATGATGAACAAAAGGAAAAGCAATTGGAGTGTTTGGAATTTTCGGGCCGTAATTTATTTTACTAACAAAGAGAAAATCACCCACGAGAAGTGATTTTTCCATAGATGAAGTTGGGATGGTATAAGCTTCGATAAGGAAAATTCTGATAATTGAAGCTGCAATTACGGCAAAAATTATTGCATCAAGCCACTCACGAACTATTGTTTTTTTGATTTTCTTACGATCATCGGGATCGATATAATCCGATTTTCCCGAAAAGGCAAGATAAGGTAAATAGATAATTGGAAATAGTACGGCGATGGCCTGATCCAGTAAACTAAATTTGTTAAAGCATTTCAACATTTCAACTATCAACAACATATAAACGAATACATTGATGAAAGGAATTATCAGAAATATATACCACCACATTGGTTTTTTTACGATCTTCAACCAAATATATAAGTTGTAAAATGGAATTAATGTTTTCCAACCCGGTACACCGGCTTTCTCAAATAGCCACCAGGCAAATATTGTAGGAATTGTAAAAGAAACTGGAATTAAGATAATTAAAGCTAACATATTATTAAATCTTTTTTTCTTCAAAGAAACAACATTTTTCAATGTACTTTTCTGTTTCTTTGTTAAAAGTTGTTAATTCGTATTTGCAAGAAAACGCCAATAACTGCGTTATACTCATCTTAAAACCCAGTCATTTACTTTAGTAAACTCCTGTGTTTTAAGATTTCGTAAGCCTTGTTCTTGACGTTTTCTTATCAAATACTGAGTTTTCGCACAAAGACTAATTCGGTTTCGAGTTTTCCTCTGACCATACCTGAATAGCGTTGACTGTTTTTTGTTTTTTGTTTCTTATTTCAAGTTTCGAGTTTCTGGTTTAACAACTCCATCACTCCATTACTCCAACACTCCATTACTTATTCGGCTTTATTAGCTATTTGATAAAAAACACCTCTTTCCTGACGAATAGTTTTGATTTTCCCTTCCGATTCCAGAACGTCGAGATATTTATTGATTTCGTTTATATGTGAACCGAGAATTTTAACAAGATCATCGAGGGTACATGGCCTTCTGAAAATTGTTTCCATTATTGTAGTTTCCATATCGTTACGATATGATTTATTATTTTTTCGTTGTTTTGTAGAAGCAATTATCTCAATATTTTCAAAATTAAAAAAATCTGCTATTTCATTTAGCCTTGATCTTGAAGCAGCATAAATATTATTAATAACTCCCGGCCTGTCAAGTGTATTAAGTTGAATTCTATCGGGATTGATCTTTTCGATTGCTTCTTTTAATAGTTTTAAATCATCAGCATCATCATTAAATCCCGGGATTATTAATACTTCCAACCAGATCTTTCCGCTGTATTCTTTACGAAAATCAATTAAACCCTGAATATATGCTTCGATTTCAATTGAATTCTCAGGCCTGTTTATTTTCATTAAAGCATTTTCAGAAGCTGCATCTAATGAAGGTAAGATCAAATCGGCTTTTAATAATTCTTTTCTGACTTCCTTTTTTGAAAACAAAGTTCCGTTAGTTAAAACAGCAACCGGAATATCAGGATTTTTTTTCTTAATAAAATTTAAAATATCACCAATTCTGGAATTAAGAGTTGGTTCACCCGAACCTGAAAAAGTAATATAATCGGGATCAGGATTAATGCTGAAATAATCATCTAACTCATTGGTTACTTCATTGTAAGAAATATATTCTTTTCTTTCGCTTGTTAAATTATTTGTTTTCCCACATTCACAATAAATGCAGTTTAGCGAACAAACTTTATGAGGAACAAGATCAATGCCGAGAGACATTCCAAGACGTCTTGATGGTACGGGCCCGAAAATATGTTTATACATAAATTTTGTTTTTTTTATGCTTTGATCCATAAGATAGGTTTTTTTATTGGGGCAAATTTAAAGCAATTAAACCAGTATCTGACTTCTATCGCTTTAAAACGAAAGTACTTTATCCGATTCCACAACCCATTCAGCGAATGCTTTCATATTACTAATTTCAATACCGTCGATCAATTTAAGTTCATCAATCCCCCTTGCTTCCGAACAACCGCCACAAGCTTTGATCTTTCCATCCTTTCTGATAATTATTTTCAACATTTTTTCAATATTATAATATCCATTCGGTGTTTTTTGGTTTGGAAGGGCACAATTTACAGCATCTGCAAGCAGAAAAATTCTTAAATCAATATTTTCGTGTTCGTTAAGAAGCGTTATTCCCATTCTTAAAGCATTATATGCCTTTTCAGTTCCGTAAGGAGCGTCATTAATGATTATTAATATTTTCATTTTTATAATAAATCCGTTTCGTTTTATACAAGCTCTCGCTAATATTTTTTTTATTCCTTAATTTTCGTATTCGATAAATTTATTCAAAAATAACAATTTATCAATTCGAGTGTTTGTAATTGTCAAATTTTTGAGGACTTGTCGTTGCATTTTAACTAAACTTATTAATGATCACACAAATTCTGACCGGTTTTAAGTTCATCGGATAAATACTTCTCAACAAGTATCTGAGGTGAATCGCTCCCAACCCCAACACATACTTCGATTTTGTTTTTGGCAAAAAGATTTTGTGCTCGTTGTCCCATCCCTCCGGATATTATTGTCGAAACACCCTGTTGAGCAAGAAATTGAGGATAAACTCCAGGTTGATGAACGGGTGTAGTAACATAATTTTCGTTTGTTACTTTCTTATCTTCCGTTTCAATAATTACAAATTTTTCGCAATGCCCGAAATGAGCACTTAATTTTTCGTTAACTGTTGGTACAGCAAATAATTTTTTCATAATAAATTTGTTAGATTAAATTTTTATTAAGTAATTCTTCTCTTATCATTGTTTTTCCACATTCGGAGCATTTTAATGTTGTGCATTTTTTCCTTGCTGATGAGGAACTTTTGCTCCACATTTAGCACATACACAAAAACCGCCGGTACCAAAAGCACCGCCTTTATTACGGCCTTTGCCCCCACCTCGGCCTAAACCTTTTCCACTACCGAAAATTCCTATATTTCCTGAATCATTCATACTTCTTAATTTTAATGTTTGACTAATTGATCTTTAATACAACATCTACCATGTCCAAAACCTCCTGCAAGATTTTGTAGATTATTTGAATTACATTCCGGACATTCGGTAATTGAATTTTCAATATTTGTAGTAAACATATGTCCACAACTAACGCAACGAATTACATTATTTCTAAAATGAATGTTTCCTCCTTCAATAGTTAATAACTTTCCCTGAATAATGAATTCGGCAATTTTTTTTCTTGCTTTTTCTATTAATCTAGTAAATGTGGGTCGTGAAATTCCCATTTCTTCAGCAGCCTCAATATGCGATAAACCAATATGATCGGCTAAACGAAATGCTTCGTATTCATCAAGTGTAATTTGTATTTCACTTAATGATCTCATAGAAATACCAACTGGTTTAAACTCCGAAAATATTGGAGGTTTAAATATAATTCTATCTTTTTCCGGCCTCGGCATAATATTTATTATTTATTTTTTGCAAAGGTAATGAACTTATGTTCATAAAAACAAATTAATCAACTTTATAGTATTTATTTCGATTCCTTTAACCCAAGTTGGGGTTACTTGTGTGGCTTTCATCTTCTTAAACACAGATTTCATCTGTCGCTATTCACATTTAACCACTTCGTGGTTTGATGTTGCATAAGATAACACTAATCTCAAGGGTTTAGAAATAAAATAAACCACCCCTTTTTACTATAAAATCCAAGTGTATTACGAGACCAAAATCTTTCCACAGCACATCAAAATAAAATTTAACTCCAAAAACCGGTAACAAGTAGCTGATACAATTATTTACAATACTGCCTGATAATTTCATTTGCTTGTTTATATCCGAGTACAGATGCTTTTTTCCAGTCCTGGCAAGCACCTTTTAAATCTTTTTGCATATATTTTAAAATACCGCGATTGTAATATGGATCGGCGTAAGTTTTGTTCAGATTAATACATTTATTAAAATCATTGTAAGCACCTTCAAAATCCTGCATTATTCCCCGAACTATCCCACGATTATTGTAAGCAATAATATATTCAGGATAGTTACGAATGGCTTCGTTATAATCTTTTAGAGCATTATTATAATCCTGTTTTTGATCTTTATAATTTCCTCTGAAAAAATATGCATAAGCAGCATTCATCCCATTTTCATTTTTACTGATAACATCGGTCATTAAAATATCAGGATTTTTCCAAACTTTATTACGTTGAACAGTTGTAATTGCAAAGAATATTATAAAAACTATTAATATCGAATATATTATGGGTTTTATTATTTTCTTTTTTATTGAAAGAAAGTTTTGCAAAATTGAGCCGAGAATAAAATACAAACCGATGTAAGCCAAATAAGAATATCTTTCGGAAACTATGAAAAACCTTGACCAGAAAAGTGGTAGTACAACAGATATTGCAATAAGAAAAAAACCTGTTCCAAAAATTAAATCCTTATTCTTTCTGAATTTATAAATCAACCAAATAGCAAGTATTACTAACAAAAATGCTCCATAATACTCCCATGGCAGGGAGCCGTTTTCTTTTAATGGAAAACTGTAAATCGCCGAAAGATTAATTGGTATAATCAATTTTACAACATAAAAAACAATTGCATAACAAATAAGGAAAATTCTATCGAAAGCTGAATAATCGGTTTCGAGGTAGGTGATATGTCCATAAGATTTTGCAGCAAAAATGGCTACAAGCCCGAATATAATCGAAAGTATAAAAAACGGAATTTTTTCAAATATTAATTTTTTTGAAAATTTTCTTGAAAGATAAAAATCGAAAACAAAAAGCATAATGGGCAGAGTAATTGCTATCGACTTGGAAAATAAACTCAAAACGAAAAAACCGAAACATAATAGTAAGTGTTTAATATTCCTGTTATCTTTCAAATAATTGACATAACTTATTAATGCACTCAGATAAAACATAAAAAACAAAAGGTTACTCCGTGTTGACATCCAAGATATTGCTTCGGTGTGCATTGGGTGGATTGCAAATAAAAAAGCGACAAAAGCAGAAATTTCAAGGCGTTTGCTTATTTTAAAAATCAGAAAAAATACAAGGCTAATATTGATTAAATGAAGCAAGAAATTTGTGAAATGATAAGCAGCGGGATTTAACCCTGAAAGCTGATAATTTATTGCAAAACTAAAAGCTGCAATTGGCTGATACATCCCGAGATAATAGTTTGAAAAAAACTCAGCCACTTTGAAGTTTTGAACCGATTTATCCGAAACATATTCGCCATCATCCCAGCCATAGAGTATTTCGTTTTGGAACGAATTGGAATAAATAAAAAAACTGACAATAAAAATACAGCCAAGTATTATTAATATTTTATTTTTATCCGGTTTTTTATCAAGCAATTTCTTTGATTTTTTGCCGGTTAATATTTTATTATTTTTCATTGTTCTTTTTTATTAACCGCAATCCCGAAAGCTTTCGGGACGCTAAAAAACGCAAAATTTTTTGCGTGTTTTGGCCGCCTAGCGGTTTATTATTTTTACCCATGTATGTTTTTTCATAAATTTCAACTTTTGCCAGTTATCCTTTAATTACTGCAAGCGGAGATAGTTCGACAAGGATGTTAACCAGGTCGTTTTGATTTTCCATAACCTCACTGATGTTTTTATAAGCAGCGGGAGCTTCGTCAAGGTCTTTTTGGTGACGGATGGAATGAATAATGCCTTTTTTATCAAGTAGTTCAATTTGTTCTTTGAGATTGAGTTGCCGCCGGGCTTGATTTCGTCCCATGGTTCGTCCTGCTCCATGCGAACAACTCATAAAACTTTCCGGATTACCAAGTCCTTCTACAATGTATGATTTAGTCCCCTGAGAGCCTGGAATAATACCTGTTTCACCACTTTTGGCACTTGTTGCCCCTTTGCGGTGGACTATTACATTTTTTCCGAAATGATTTTCCCAACAAGCATAATTATGTGCAATATTTATTGTTTCACCGAAAGTGATTAATGGTAAAATCTCAAGCATAACCTCCTGAGTATTTTGTAACATTAACTTTCGGTTTGCCAGTGCAAAATCAACACAATATCGCATTTCCGACATGTAATCATCAGCTTCTTTTGTTTCTATCGGTAAAAACGCAAGATCGGCTTTTGGTGGCACCTGCGAGAACCAGCATTCATTTAGTTTTTTTGCGATCTTGTTGTAATGTTCGGCGACTTTCAAACCAATATTCCGGCTGCCGGAATGTATCATTATCCAAATCAAACCATCCGAGCCTTTTTGTATTTCTATAAAATGATTGCCGCCCCCAAGCGTACCGATTTGTTTCATAGCACTTTCAAATTGCCTGAAAACAATTCCATGTTCGGGAATATTTTCTGTTGAAGGCATCAGCGACATATCCTGCTTTTTTTTATGATGATTAAAACCCAAAGGAACACGTTTTCTGATGCCGCTCAATATTTGTTTTAATGTCTTGGTATCAATTTCGGATAAATTGGTTTTTACGGCAAGCATACCACATCCGATATCAACCCCGACGGCATTCGGAACGATAACTTTTTCGGTAGCAAGCACCCCGCCAATCGGCATACCGTAACCTTCGTGAGCATCGGGCATTAAGGAAATATGCTTAAAAGTGAACGGAAGATTGGCAAGGTTTTTCGCCTGTGCTAATGCAGTATCTTCAATCTCGGTTAACCATAATTTAATTGGTTTTTTTTCGGAAGTGATTACTTTTATCATGTGTTTATATTTTAGTAGCTGGCTTGTATTTAACCGTTTGTGGTTTCGAGAAATTAGAAATTTAGGAGACTCCCAATTTCAAGTTTCATTTCTTTTCTAATTTTGCCAATCCGGCTTCAAGTTCTTTAATTACTTTTGTATCTTCAGCTTCAATCCTTTTTTTTCTGTATTTATCATACTCAGCATCTGCTAGTTCCTTTGCCATTTTTGCTGAAATTCGTCCTGCATGCTCAAGTATTTCTTTTTCATTTAATGTCATAAAATCGTTGAGTTTTTTCAGCCAGTCAGACATATACATGGGTTCGCGATTTCTAGCTCGTAGTTCAGCAAACGACAGGTATTGCTCAACAATAAGGTTAAGGTCTATCAGTTCATCCTCTGTTAGATAATTTTTTGCAATCGAAACATCCGTTTTTCTGATTTTTCCTTTCGGTGCATTTTTCCATGTGGTTAATCCCATGTTTTGCTTCTCTGAATCTGTCCGCTGATAAATAATTTCTGATGCCGTATGCCCATGTATTGCCCAGTGCATTTTATTCTGGACGGTTTTAAAAAACAGTTGACTTTCTTCGGAATTTGGGTCATAATCTATAGCTGTGGTATAAATATCTCTGATCTTTGCATAAAATATTTTCTCAGAACTGCGAATATCTCTGATTCTTTCAAGCAGTTCATCGAAGTATTGGTTGGTGTGACCTGTTTCTTTCAACTTCTCATCATTCAGCACAAAACCTTTAATTAAATATTCACGGAGTTGTTTGGTTGCCCAAATACGAAATTGCGTACCCCGATGTGATTTCACTCTGTATCCAACCGAAATAATTACATCCAAATTGTAAATATTGATGATTCGCTTAACCTCACGTTTACCTTCAGTTTGAACTGTCAAGTAATCCTTGACAGTTGAAATTTCTTCCAACTCACCTTCTTTGAATACATTATTTATGTGCAGGCTGATATTCTGTTTTGTTGTTTGAAAAAGCTCTACCATTTGCATCTGTGAAAGCCAAACGGTTTCTTCTTCTAAACGGACATCAATCTTTGTTTGTCCGTCTTCGGTTTGGTATAGAATTATTTCGGAGTTTTTCATTTGTTACAATATTCAAAATGAATAAGGAAGAGAAAATTGGTATGGTTTTTTTATTAAGTGTATTTTTGAAGTATCCATATTAAACAACTGTGAAATAAACTCATCAGTTGCATTTGGATCCTGATAATAAATTTCAGTTTCTCGACCTTCTAATTCTTTAAAAAGACTTTCATCTATCTCTTTATTGAAATTTGGAAAAGAATATCCAATAATTATTAATATATCTGTTTGTTTAAAGATTCTTTTTGCTTCTTTCCTTGTATTTGAAGCTATATTTCTATCATTTTTCTTCCTTGAGTTTGAATCAATTTCACTTTCTTCCCAAGCATAATTAATATAACTGGAAACATCAATATTTCCTTTATGATCTGATTCAGAAATATATCCTATCTCTTTGATAATATCTTCTATTTTCTTTGATTCAGTTCTATCCAAAAAATGTTTTTTTTCTTCATTTATATTGTAAAACCCATGATAGCCATTTAAATGACATATTTGAAGTTCTGATTCCCCATTAACCCTAAACTTTAAACAATTTGATAAATCATCCCAATCAATACTATTAGTAAATAACTTAAAAGTATACTCAAGTTGTAAATCGTAATTCCATGTAACAAAATTGATATTCTCTTTCATAACAATTTCTCCATCTTTCTTTTCAAGAATTGTTGCGAATAAGGAAATGTATCTATTATCTATTTCTAAAATTGACCTGTTTTCCAATTTTTTTAAATCCTTATTATCTGTTAATTGCCAAATTGTAAAAAACAAACTAACTGCTACTTTAAGTTTTTCAAGCTCATAACTTGAATCATTTAAGTATAGTTTTCTTGCATAAGTATCAATAGTGCCAAATTCTTTTGCTTTTTTTCCAAAATCACCCATGTAACTAAAAATCTCCTCCAAATATCTTAAGCTTTCATTTTTATTAAAGAATCCATCATCTTTCAATTTTTTAAAAATTTGAGCTAATTCAATCATTTTTTCTCCTTGCTCATTTAGTATAGGACTTGCATTATAACTTGCACCTGCTCCTAGTAAATATGTAATATTTTTTTCTACCATAATATATATTTATTTTACCGAATTCTCCACAATCCCAATCTCCTCCTCACTCAACTCATACAACTCATATACCTTCCGGTCTATTTCTTTATCAGTTTTATCAATTTCTGCTTTAAGGGATTGGGCTTCTTTCTTAATTTGTTTAATTTTTTCAATCTTGGCAGGACTGTAATTTTCTCTGATTTTCTGATATGCTTTTTCAACTTGTTCTTTGTCAAGATTGTTAAGATGTTTCTTAATTACAGATTTTTGAAATATTGCCATTAATTTAAATTCTATTTTGTTTCAATTTGGTAGTTTGTTCTTTATTTATGCTTGCAGGTAATGTATAAGTATTTTATAAATCGTCCCCCAAAAATAATGAAAGAAATTGAAACGAAAAGAAAATATGTGAAAATATCAGGAAAAAACAGTGTAGGAATGATCAATAAAACTATGTTGGATGATGCCACAGGCTATGTGTATTCATCAAAAGTCATTATGACCTTTGGATAAACAAATGTAAGTTTTAGGGAAAAAGTTGCTATATTGATATATTGTTACATGGTTGTGATTTAACAATATAGCCATTTAACAACCTGCTTGCACGTAGCCGTTTCAGCATAGGCAGGTTTAACCATTCACACTCATTATTAACCCAACTTGTGTATTTTTCCTCTAAAAATCATTAAAATTCCTCAATTTTCAATTATTTTCACTTGTAACTATCAGGTATTCAGGTGTAGGTTTTTTAAAACCTCATTGTTGTCCCCGAATCGATTTGGTTAGTATTATATTATTTATTATTTTTGCCGCATGTTTATAAAGACAATAGTAAAAACAGAAAAAAAGACCGGCAAGCGATACAAATATTATCGACTTTGCGAGGGTTACCGGATTGGGAACTCAGTTCGCCACCGATCAATAGTTAGCATGGGTAAACTGGAAGGTATAGAAAACCAGGAAGACAAGAAACTATTGGCCGACCGGATAGAGACGATGATAAAAGGTAAAGATGATTTGTTTATACCTTTTGATAAACCTCATGTAGAAAAATATGCCCGTGAATTCAGCAATC
>Ga0233437_1000351_pt1 | contig 107625 bp, 84 predicted proteins | sample SI_122_August201_FD_182714 | JGI IMG/M metagenome (GOLD analysis project Ga0233437, IMG submission 182714) | Seawater microbial communities from Saanich Inlet, British Columbia, Canada - SI_122_August2016_200_MG | ecosystem: Environmental > Aquatic > Marine > Inlet | place: Canada: British... | reverse complement strand
TCATCATTCTCCTTTTGCGAATCAGTTTTGCAATGCAAAACGATCTCATTTATTTTAATTTATTAACTTCCATTTGCTGTTTTATCCTCATCTTCGTCCCATGCTGGTGGTCTGATATCACCTTGGGCGCTGCAAATAAGATTTCTTTTATTTTGGGATAAACTGGTATTACTGATTTGTTGATTTGTTAAGGTCTGCTCATTGCTTAATCTGCCCGTCATACTGAAAATACTGAATGCAGATAATATAGAAACAACAACAAAAATTGTAAAAATAGATTGCTTTTTCATTTCCCCTCCCCTTCTTAATGAACAATACATAAATTTCGAAACATTAACATTAATAACACTTACAAATTGACAAGTGTTTTTTTATTATATTATAAATTTTAATATAAAAATTAAATTAATATTATAATAATATCTTCATATATTTGCATTATTTATGCCAATAATCAGTTATTGTTAATCACTAATACGTATCTTTATATAATACTGAGGGTTAAAGAAGCAGCGCAACTTTCGTAGAATTAAATTCAATATACTTCCTGATGATGAATAATGACATTATTGACGCTAATACGACAAGGGTGTCATTTATGTGATTTGAGGATACAGCTTCTTCATTTGCTATCAAATTTATGTGTGAATCTAATATACGTCTACTTAGAATAAAAAACTTGACTCGTTAACAAATGAAAAATTCTTTGTATCTTGTTAATAAAAAAGAAGCTACCCGCTTCTACCTTACGGTTCCTAAACTGCTTAGGATACTTGTAGGGTCAAGATGAGAAAAGTGCGAAATTATATATAAATGTGTAATGGCGGGTGGATTTTGAAATCCACCCTTTTTTTTTATTAAAAAGAGAACAAGGAGGTTCTTATTTCTATTCGCATTAGAAGAGGAAAGGCTAAAACAAAGCCTACAGCACCAAAAGAAAGAATTAATCAGCAGATCAGAGTTCCATCTGTAAGGCTGATCTCAGAAACAGGAAAACAGGTCGGAGTTGTTCCAATTTCAAAAGCATTACAAGAGGCTGAAAGAGCAGGACTTGATCTTGTGGAAATATCACCAAATGCAAAACCACCAGTATGTAAAATACTAGATTTTAGTACTTACTACTATAAAAAGGAACGTAAATTACGAGAAGCAAGAAAAAATCAGCATATTGTACAAACTAAGGAAGTAAAATTCGGTCCTAATACTGAAGATCATGATTACAAGTTTAAAAAAGTTCATGCCATGAAATTCTTGAGCCAACATAACAAGGTTAAACTTACTGTGCGCTTTCGAGGAAGACAACTTGCTCACCGAGATATTGGCTTTAAGTTACTTGAGAGAATATTGGAAGAATTAAAACCTCTTGTTGATGTTGAAGTAAGACCAAAGAATGAAGGTAGAACAGTCTTTACGATAATTGCACCTAAAAAGGAAATTGATAGCTTATTAGAAGAATATGAAGATATAGAAGAGTAATTTCAGGAGGAGAAATGCCTAAACTAAAAACACGAAGAGCGGTAGCAAAGAGATTTAAGGTTACCGGTAAGGGAAAACTTAAAAGATCGCATGCTTATGCAGGTCACATCCTTACAAAAAAATCATCTAAAAGAAAAAGAAATCTAAGACAATCTGGTCTGGTAGATGCGAGTGATACAGCAAGAATGAAAAAAATGCTGGGTATCTAAAAAAGGAAGGAGAATAATATGCCACGTTCAACAAATAATGTAGCAGCAAAAAATAGAAGAAAGAAATATTTAAAAGCCGCCAAAGGTTATGTAGGTGGAAGAAGTAAATTGTACAGAACTGCACGTCAAGCAGTAGAAAAAGGTTGGCAATACGCTTACCGTGATAGAAAAACAAAAAAACGTGTATTCAGACAATTGTGGATCACAAGAATTAACGCAGCAGCTAGAATGAATGAATTAACTTATAGCAAATTAATAAATGGTTTAAAGAAAGCTGAAGTTGAAATCGATAGAAAAGTACTTGCACATCTTGCCTATACCGATATGGAAGCATTTGCAAAACTTTGCCAGATAGCAAAGGATCAAATTAAATAAGGCACTAGAGTGAAGGAAGAACTAAATAAAGTTGTAATTTCTGCAAAAGCAGAAATTAATGACGCAAGATCTATGCATGATCTAATGCAGTTAAAATCTAAATATGTCGGAAAGAAAAGTATTTTGAATAGTTTCATGCAAAAGATAGGATCATTATCTAAAGAGGAAAGACCAGCATTTGGACAAACTCTTAATATTGCTAAAAATCAGATCTCACAGTTAATAGCTGATCAGGAAGAAAAAATAAAAGAACTTGATTATGAAACAACATTAAAATCAGAATCTATTGATCTTTCGATGCCAGGACGTAAAAGAGCTAAAGGAAGTTTACATCCGATCACAAAAGTTTGGCGTGAGATCGAGAATATTTTTATGTCAATGGGATTTGAAGTAGCTGAAGGACCTGATGTTGAGGATGAATATCATAATTTTGATGCTTTAAATACACCTCAAGATCATCCAGCAAGAGAGCTTTCCGATACGTTTTATTTAGATGATGATGTTCTTCTTAGAACTCAGACTTCTACAGTACAAATACGCACTATGGAAAATCATCCACTTCCCATAAAAATAATTTCACCGGGGAGCTGTTATAGGAATGAAAATGATGCTTCGCATTCTCCTATGTTTCATCAGGTTGAAGCGCTTCTAGTTGATGAAGGAGTTACCTTTACAGATCTTAGAGATATGCTGAATATTTTTGTAAAAGAAATGTTCGGAGATAAGATCGAATCACGGATCAGACCTCATTTTTTCCCTTTCACAGAACCAAGCGCAGAGATAGATATCGTTTGTGTTAAATGTTATGGTGATGGCTGCAACCTTTGTAAAGGAAGTGGTTGGTTAGAAATGGGTGGAGCTGGAATGGTAGATCCAAATGTTTTAGAAAAACTTGGGATAGATTCAGAAAAATACACTGGATATGCATTCGGTTTAGGAATGGATCGTATTGCAATGTTAAAATATAAAATTCCAGATATGAGATTGCTCTTTGAAAATGATGTTCGTTTTCTTAAGCAATTTAGTTAAATTCGTATAAATTATTAGGTTATAATAATGAAAATAAGTTACAATTGGTTAAAGAATTATATTGATCTTAAGCTTTCTCCGGAAGAATTAAAAGATAGAATGACTTTTGCAGGAATCGAGGTTGAAGCAATTGAACAACTTGGAAAAGATTTAAAGCAGATCAAAATTGCAAAAGTTGTGAAATATGAGCAACATCCAAATGCTGAAAAACTTTCTGTTTGCATGGTGGATGATGGATCTGAAACTTTACAGGTTATCTGCGGTGCTCCAAATTGCAAGAAGGATATTAAAGTAGCTTTTGCAGGAATTGGAACCAATATCCAGGACTTCAAGATCAAAAAAGCTAAACTTCGTGGTGAAATCTCTTTTGGAATGCTTTGTTCAGAAAGTGAACTTGGTATTTCAGCAGATCACGATGGCATTATGATCCTACCTGAGGATGCTCCATTAGGAACAGATTTAGCTTCCTATCTTGGAATTGAAGACACTTGTTATGATGTTGAGATAACTCCAAATAGACCAGATCTGCTTGGAATTATTGGTGTTGCAAGAGATCTATCTGCTCTATTAAAACTTCCACTCACTTTACCAGAGAGTAAACTTATCACAAGCAATGAACAAATAGAAAGCAATCTTTCTTTAGAAAATAAAGTTCCTGAATTCTGTACTAGATATACAGCAAGAATGATTAAGAATGTTGAAGTTAAAGAATCACCTGATTGGTTGAAAAAGAGATTGATATCAGTTGGATTGCGACCTATTAATAATATTGTGGATATTACGAATTTTGTTATGATGGAATTTGGTCATCCGCTTCATGCCTTTGACTACTCATTAATTAATGGAAAGAAAATAATTGTTCGTAAGGCTAAGGAAAACGAAGAATTTCCAGCTTTAGATGAAATAACTTATAAACTAAAAGAAAACGATATTGTGATTGCCGATGAACAGCGAGCAATTGCACTTGCTGGTGTTATTGGAGGTGAGAATTCACACATTACTTCCACAACGAAAAATATTGTGATTGAATCTGCAAATTTCTTGTATTCTTCCATTCGTAAAACGGCAGGACGCATGAAAATATCAACTGATTCTTCTTATCGTTTTGAGCGAGATATCACAGATAAAGCTGCTGAACTAGCAAGCATTAGAGCTTGTGAATTGATCTTGAAAATAGCTGGTGGTGAACTTTTAGAAGGAAAACTTGATTCATTTCCCAATAAGAAAAATTTAAGAAAAGTATCTATTCGTCCAACTAGAGTAAAAAAAATACTTGCTATTGAGATATCTTCAGAACAAATAATAAGTTACCTTTCAGCTCTCGGATTAAATATTATTAATGAACTGGAAGATAATTTAGAATTTGAGATTCCATATTACAGAAAAGACCTCACAAGAGAGATTGATCTAATTGAAGAAGTGATCAGACTTAATGGCTACAATAATGTTCCTACATTTTTAAGATCACAGAATATTATGAACAAACCGGTTTTTTATGCACGTAGGAAAGTAGAAGATGCTCTTGTTAATTATGGATTTTCTGAAGTTGTTAATTGGAATTTTGGTGATCCAAAAGATTTAGATAAACTTAATGTAGATGAAGATGATAAACGTAGAAATTTTGCAGCACTTAAGAATCCATTAGGAGAAAGTTTCTCCATTATGCGTTCTATGTTGTTACCAAGTTTATTAAAGAATGCATTACACAATATAAATCATAGTCAGAAGAATTTCAGAATTTTCGAATTGAAAAAAGTTTTTACAAGGAAGGATGAAAAACTTGCAACTGAGAGATTGCATCTAAGCGGACTTCTTTGTGGAGAACTTGATCCAGTTTATTGGAAAGATAACCCTAAACTGATAGATTTTTATGATGTAAAAGGTATTGTAGAAGATGTTTTAGCTGAATTGAAATTAGAAAACTGTGAATATCAAGTATCTGAAGAATCTTTTTATCAACCGGGAATGGGTGCTGATGTAAAGATAGATGGGAAATATATTGCTAGCTTGGGTAAAATCGATCCTAAAATTGCTGTTAAATTTGATATTGATCTTCCTATTTTTGCATTTGATATTGATATAGAAGAAATTTTTGCAATGGATCTTTTCCAAGATCATGTGTTTGAAACTATTCCAAAATTCCCACCAATTTTGCGAGATGTCTCTTTTGTTATAAGCAAAGAACATAAATATACAGACATAATTGAAACGATTAGAAAAGTTGGGAAAAATGTGATTTCTAGAGTTGTACTTTTCGATGAATTTGCAGGGAAAAATATTAAAAATGGTTTTCATAGTTTAACATTTAGTCTTGTGTTCAGTTCAAATACAAAAACCTTGACGGATGAGTATATTAATAATATTCTAAAAAAGGTTATTAAGGCTTTAAAAAATTCATACAATGCTGAGATGAGGTAAACATGGAAGAGAGATCAGTTCTTAGTCTGGATGAAAAAATACAAAAACTAATAAATAGTTATACTGAAATAAAAAGTAAATATGCTGATGCTGTTGTTGCTAACTCTGAATTACAGCAGAAGAATGTTTCTCTTAGTGATTTTAAAAATGAAAATGAAGAGAAATTATTACGACTGATTGAATCTGAGAATAAGCAAATAGAAGAGATTGAATTTCTTAAAAGTGAGAACAGAAATCTTCGTGAACAATTAGATAAGTACAACAGTAAAATGAAAGAGGCTTCAACTAAAATTGATAGTATTTTTAATCAGTTAGATGATTTATAAAGATCAATGAAATCCATTGAAATTAAGATTTTAGGTAGAACATATTATTTTAGAAGTGATGAACCAGAAAAATTAAGAAAGACAGCTGAATATGTAGAAAACCAGTTGGAAAAATTAAATGAAAGGTTTAATACAGTTGATCAAAATAAATTATTAGTTCTTTATGCAATATCAATGACAGAGAAGTATATTTCTGAAAATGATGATTATAAAAATTTATCAGAAAAATTAGAGCAGATAAACAATCTGCTGGATAATATAGAAATTAGTGAAAAATAATTGCCTGCGGTATTCGTGATATTATCGATTATTCAGAACCAATTATGAATAGGAAGTCAGGCCCTTTGTGGCACATGAACCAGACAAGATCTGGAGATGCAAAGCAAAAAACGGTAGACGTCCACCTTGTTCCAAGGTTCCAGAAAAACATGGTACACGGTATTGCGGGTAAAATAATAGATTAAAGGTGAGGTAAACATGCAATATATAAATTTGATTTTCATTGGAAGTGGATTCTTGATCGGAATTATTTTTTTCCTGATCATAAATTTCATAAAAAAATCTTCTGCAGATAAAAATATTTTATCTTCAAATGAATTAGCAAACAAGATCATCAATGACGCAAAACAAGAAACAGAAACCTTAAAAAAAGAAGCAATTTTAGAAGCAAAAGAAGAATGGTACAGAGTACAGAAAAAATATGAAGAAGAGATCAATACACGTAAACGAGAGATATATACTTTAGAAAAAGAATACAATGAACGTGTTACAAAATTAGATAATAGATTAGAAAATCTTGATAGAAAAGAAGAAAAACTTCAGGAATTTGAGAAAAACAATAAAACAAAAGAAAACGAGTTAGCTACTAAAAAAGAAGAACTTGAAGAGTTAATTGAACAGCAAAATGTTAAGTTATCAGAAATTGCTAGATTGTCTCGTGATGAAGCAATTCAAATACTTAAAAATAACTTGAAAAATAAAGCTCGTAATGAAGCTGCAATAGAAATCCGCAGAATAGCAGAAAATACTAAAGCAGAAGCAGATCAACTAGTTGCTGGAATTCTTTCCACTGCAATTCAAAGAGTAGCGGTAGATTATGTTTCAGAATCAACAGTTTCGGTTGTTTCACTTCCAGACGATGAGATGAAAGGAAGGATCATCGGTAGAGAAGGTAGGAATATCAGAGCTTTTGAACAAGCCTCAGGAATTGATCTTATAATTGATGATACACCTGAAGCTGTAGTTCTTTCTGGTTTTGATCCGGTTCGTAGAGAAATTGCTCGTCTTGCATTAGAAAAATTAATCACAGATGGTAGGATCCATCCTGGACGAATTGAACAAGTTATTGAAAAAATTGCTAAGGAAATGGATGGTAATCTTGTTAAGATTGGTGAAAAAGCATGTATGGAAACAAACATACATAACATCTCTCCAAATATTGTGAAGCTTATTGGAAGATTAAAATATCGTACAAGTTACGGACAAAATATTCTGCGTCATTCAATGGAAGCAGCTTGGATCTGTGGAATTCTTGCAACTGAACTAAATCTTGATCAGGAATTAGCACGTCGATGTGGATTCCTACATGACCTTGGAAAAGCGATTGATCATGAATATGATGGATCACACGCAAGCCTTGGTGCAAATGTTGCACGAAAAAATGGTGAGAGTAAAATAGTTGTAAATGCAATTGAAGCTCATCATGAAGAAGTTGAATATCAAAGTGTTTACGCTGTTCTTACGCAAGTTGCAGATGCAGTTTCCGGTGCCAGACCTGGTGCTAGAAGAGAAATGCTTGAAACATATATGAAGCGTCTTACAAAAATGGAAGAGATCGCAAACTCAATTGAAGGTGTGAATAAATCTTTCGCAATTCAAGCCGGACGTGAATTACGAATAATTGTAGATCCGGTTGCTGTTGATGATAAACATACAGCTTTCGTTGCTTCTGATATTGCAGAGAAAATTGAAGAAGAAATGCAATATCCAGGACAAATTAAAGTTATGGTGATTCGGGAGACACGTCAAACTGCTGTAGCAAAATAATGAATATTTTATTTATTGGTGATATTTTTGGTTCACCTGGCAGAAACCTAGTAAAAAAATATCTTCCTGAATTGAGGAAGGAATTTGATATTGATTTTTGTATTGCCAATGGTGAAAATGCTGCTCATGGAAAAGGTCTAACAGAAAAGACTGCAATCGAGCTTTTTGGAAGTGGTATAAATTGTTTTACCAGTGGTAATCACATCTGGGATAAAAAAGATTCTATTGACTACATAAAAAGAGAAAAACGAATTCTTAGACCTTTAAATTATTCTAAGGATGCGATCGGTGCAGTTTACTATATTGCCAACGTTGGTAGATCAAAACTAGCAATCCTTAATATTTTAGGACAAGTTTATATGAACCCAGTCGATTCACCACTATTTGCACTCGAAAAGATCTTACCATCTATAAAGGAAGTAACTAACAATATACTTATTGATTTTCATGCAGAAGCAACAGCAGAAAAGCGTGCTTTAGCTTTTAACTTTGATGGACAGGTCAGTGCATTCATTGGCACACATACACACGTACAAACTGCTGATGAAGAGATTCTTCCCAATAACACTGCATATATTTCAGATGTTGGAATGACTGGTCCACACGACTCATGTATAGGCATAAAAAAAGAGATTGTAATTTCAAAGATGAAAAATTCTTTGCATCTACCTTTCCAACCTGCAGATGGTGGACTTCAAATAAATGCAGTTGTAATAAGTATTGATGAAGCAACTGGGAAAGCTTTGAACATACAAAGAATAAGACGGAAATATTAATGGATAAGAGATTATCAGGAAAAAAAATAGCCAAAAAGATTTTTGCCTATATTAAAGAAGAGATTGAACAACAACAAATTACTCCTTATTTAGTAATACTTCTTATTGGGAACGATCCAGCTGCTGAATATTATGTACAGAATCTTGAGAAAAAAGGTTTGAAAGTTGGAATTAAAGTTGAGACAATGATCTTACCTGAATCAATTGATCAAAATTCACTATTAAATAAAATTGAAGAACTGAATAATGATTCTGAAGTAAATGGTATAATGCTGCAAAAACCACTGCCAGCTCAGCTTGATGAATCTGAAATTGTAATGAAGATCGATCCCAAAAAAGATGTTGATGCATTTCATCCACTAAATATGGGGAACCTGGTACTTGATAAAGAGGGATTCATTCCAGCAACACCTGCTGCAGTTTTAGAATTACTTTCTTTCTATGAAATTGAAACAAATGGCAAGCATATTGTAATTGTAGGCAGAAGTGATATTGTTGGTAAACCAATGGCAAATTTGCTATTGAGAAAAGAGAAAACCGGAAATGCAACTGTAACGATCTGTCACAGCAGAACTAAAGACCTGGCATCTCATACTAAACAAGCTGATATCCTAGTTGCAGCAATTGGTAAACCACTATTTATTACCTCAGATATGATCAGTGAAAATGCAATTATTATTGATGTTGGTGTAAACCAAATTGAAGATGCTGAAAAAGGTTATCGTTATGTTGGTGATGTAGATTATAAAGGTTGTTTTGATAAATCTGTTGCAATCACTCCTGTACCAGGTGGCATAGGCACGATAACAACCTCAGTGCTTTTGAAAAACGTGATATTTGCTCATATTTTACAGAATAAAGAGTAGTTAAATCAAAATAGTTATTATATCCTGCTGATCAAGAGGTTCCTTCCAATCTATCATTTTTGTTGATATTATAAAGTAAATATTATTTCACTAATTTTTTAATAATTTAGCCGGAAACATATTAAATATACAAGCCAAACCATCTTAGACAAATTAAATTTTAAATCATATATTTTATTCAGTGTGTCAGTTCACAATTTTTTTTTATTGCTAAAAAACTATTCTTTTTAAAATTAAAATATAAAGGAGTATATATGAAAATAGTTTATTCTTATTATGTTTTAGACATCGTCCATAAGGGTCATCTGAAGATGATGGAGAACGCCAAGGCAATTGCTGGTGAAGATGGAAAACTGGTTGTGGGTATTTTAACTGACGAAGCTGTAATGGAGAAGAAGAAAAAGCCAATTCTTTCTTTTGATGAAAGATTTGATCTGGCAAATGCAATTAAGCATGTGGATCTAGTTGTTGCTCAGGAAACATATTCACCACTGCCTAATGTGAAAAAGATGAGGCCAGATGTTTTAATGGAAAGTACGAGTCATACAGATGAAGCGATCGATGAGGCACGCGAAGTTATGGATAGTATTGGTGGAAGAGTTGTAGTTGTTCCATATTATCCATCGCAATCATCTTCAAATATAAAAAATGATATAAAAAATGGAGGAGGAGAAAAGTGACAAATAATTCTGATACTAGTTTAAAGATTAAGCAATGGCAGAAAAAAATGTTTTGGATGATGTGGATTACTTATGCGTCTTTTTATCTTTTACGTGTAAATATTTCCATCGCAATGCCCAGCATTATGAGCGAATTTGGTTTAACCAAAACCAACATGGGAGTTGTGTTAACAAGTCTTTTCATTGCGTATGCTGTAGGGCAGTTCATCAATGGACAGCTTGGAGATAAGTTAAATTCACGAAGAATAATTACTATAGGATTAATATCTTCTGCTATTCTTAATATCATCTTTGGTTTGGCTGCAGGAGCGATAGTTCTAATGGCTGTTCTTTGGGGATTAAATGGTTATTTCCAATCGATGGGCTGGGGACCTACAGTTAAAGCAAATGCGAACTGGTTTCCCAAAAAGATAAGAGGGAAAATGTCCGGTCGTCTGGGCACAAGCTATATTATCGGTGGAGCACTTTGCTGGTTTCTGGCTGGGACAATTGTAAAATATTTCAATTGGCGTTTCACTTTCTTCATTCCAGCTGTGATCTGCATTCTTCTAGCAATACACTGGTATATAAGAGCTCGTAATGCACCGGAAGAAGTTGGATTACCAAGTTTGGAAGAACAGGAGCAGGGTATTGAAAGATCTGAAGTTAAAGTGGATGAACATATTGGTTTTAAGGAAACTTTGAAAATAACTCTTTTGAATCCTTATGTCTGGTTTGCTGGCTTGGCTCTTCTCGGTTTAAATATTGTTCGTTACGGTTTTATGAGCTGGGCTCCAACCTATATGTTCGAAGAACAGGGAGCAACAATCTCAATGGCTGCATATAAAGCGATTGCCTTTCCTGTAGCTGGCGGTTTAGGTGCTATCTTTGCCGGTTGGGCTTCCGATAATCTCTTCAAAAATCGTAGAGCACCAGTGGCGTTTTTCATGCTTCTACTTCTGGCATTGTTCTGTTATCTATATCGAATAGTTCCGGGTGAAAGCTGGGTAATGAGTTTAATTATTTTATTATTCATTGGTTTCTTTACTTTTGGACCTCATATTCTGCTTGTAGCCGCTTTACCGGTTGATCTTGGCACAAGAAAAGCCGCATCTTCAGTAACAGGCTTCATTAATGCATTCGGATATTTAGGAGCAAGTTTAACAGGTGTGGGAACCGGTTATCTGATCGATAATTTTAGTTGGGATGCTGCGTTCTGGTTCTGGATTTCCGGCGCAATTCTTGCTGCAATAATGATTACATTTGTATGGAAACATGAGCTAAAAAAAGCATAGTAGAAAATATTTCTATAAAATCCTGATAATCATTTATTGTTTATCAGGATTTTTTTATTTACTTTTACCTGAATTATCCACAAAATGATCATATAAATATTTGCAAGTCCAATAGTATAAATAAAGAAAATCATAGGTCTGAATAAAAGAGCAGAAATGATAATTACAAAAGCTCCAGCAGTAGGTCCTATCCAGAACCATAAACGAATTAATAGTTTATTAGAATTATAATATGTTTCTCGATCGTACTCTTCTTTTTCATCTAAATGAAAAATTTGAAGACGAGAATATCCCAAATATGTGCTTATTAAGATTTTGTCTAACCACTTACCCCTCATATGCTTGATCTTGTTCAATTCTTCAGAAAATTTTATCTTATCATCTCTAATTGAGATTGCTTTTCCCAGACCATGTGCCATGAATTCTGATCGGTAATAATCTACTAACATTGCATGAAAAATATGACTTACGGCAGCAATGATAATAATCCACCAGGGATTTACTTTCAGATAATCCAGGTTGATGATTCCTTTTTCAAAACCAATTCCCATTCCTACATAAACTGATATTCCTACCATGTAATCGGCAAATCCATCAATAATCCTGCCTGTCGGTGTACCATTGTTCTTCAAACGGGCAATCATACCATCTACGCAGTCTGTAACCATACATAAAAAATATAAAAGTCCACCAACAATAAAGCTCGTAACTGTTCCCTTGGCAAATATAAACCCACTTATTATTCCAATGATTATAGTCATCAGGGAAACCTGGTTTGGTGTAATATTAGTTGGATAAAGTATCTTCACAAAAATAAATGCAATGGGCCTTAATATATACAGAGTCAGAGTTTCATCAAATACTGAATGTTTTATCGATTTCTTATACTCACTGAAGATCTGCTTATTATACTCTCTTAATTTTGAATTCTTTTTAGTCATTTAATATCCTATCCTAATTTTATGTAATGTTTGGCGTGTGCGGCGGGATCGGAACGATCACGACCGGAAACAAATAAAACAAGGTTTGAATCGTAAGATTCAAGCCGAAAAGAATAATAAACCCACCCGCAGATACGCTTGTTATGGGTATTTTAATCATTAATAACATCTCTTGAAATTGTATTATATTGTGCAAAGTTAAATAAATAATGAAAACAATTCGAAAAATCATATTCAGACCACAAGGCCATTTTAAATCTATACTCATTTGATACTTCGTTTCCATTAATGTCTTCAATTTCTATTTTCATTTCACCTGCATTTGCACCGAGTTTAACACTATTTGATCTTCTTGTGGGATTCTTGATATTTAGAAAATTGAAATTATCAAGCATGTAAGTTATATAATTTGAAACATTTTCTGAATATTGGGATAATTGTGTTATTTCTTGCCCATGATTATTTTCATAATAATTTATTATTCCTTGATTGTCTTCATACATATATTTTATATTTAATTCATATCCTGAATTTTCAAGATTGATTAAAAACCTGTAATTATTATAATGATTCTCAGAAATGATTAGTTTACTAAATGAACTAGAGATAAAACCTCTTCTATCTGCTCTAATTATTAACCTATACCAGTTGTTCACATTTTCGCGTACATTAATCTTTTTTATTTTAACACACTGTTTTAAGTGTGAGATAAAATCTATCATATCTTCTCTAATAGCCTTATCATGTTTAACTATCCGAGTGAATAAATTCCTGTAATTTTCATATTGCATTTTCTCATTTCCCCAAGAATTAGAGTAAATCCATATATATTCAATTTCTATTTCATCGTTTATGTATAAATCAATTTCTATTTCATCGAACATAGTTGGTTTGACTCTTAGATATTTCTTTTTATCAATTTTAATAAAATTTTCCTGAAAATAGTTATACTTTTTTAGAATAATATAACTTGATATAATCAGAACAATGAATAATGATAATATAATCAATCTTTTTCTCTTTTTTCTACTCATTTAAATCCTTTTTAATTATATACCCATAACATATGTATGCTGCACCACTTGAAATGTACACAATAACTTTTTATTAGAAATACTTACATGTAGAATTAGAACTTATTTTGCATTCCTTCAACGATCATAGAGTTAATCTTAATATCTTTGATAGATCTACTCTCTAAAATGTTCTCTTCCAAACATACAAAATTAGCTAATTTTCCTTTTTCAATTGTGCCGAATCTATCTTGATCACCGGAAAGAATTGCTGCATTTTTTGTGTAAATTTCAATTGCCTGGTAAGCAGAGAGTTGCTCTTTCTCATTATGAATTCTGGTTGCGGCATCAATTCCCATTAACGCATTCATATCTGTAATATACCAGTCAGAACCACCGGTAAGCAATATGTTCCTATTATAAACTGAAGCCAGCCTTGTTGTTCTGGATGTTCTATCCATTCCCAAACGCTTCTCATATAATCCCTTACTACCTGCCCACAATCTATCGAACATCGGTTGCATAGCAGCACTCACATTTGCGTTTGCCATTCTATCCAGCATTTCATCAGAAGTGAGCTCATTGTGGATGATCATATGTTTAAGATCCTTTTGGTTCTCTTCTTGAACAGTTTCATAGCAGTTGAGAATTTGTGTTATTGCCGCATCACCAATACAATGGATAGCAACTTGCAGATCATTTTCGTGAGCCTTCTTAACAAAATTTTGCCAGAATTCATCAGAACGATACAAGATTCCTGTTGTTTCTGGTTTATCGGAATAAGGTTCTGATAAGGCTGCTGAATATGAGCCAAAAGAACCATCAGCTAGAATGCATCCTCCAATTCTTTTGGTTCCAATTTCTAAGGCAATATTAACATCTGTGATCTGTGGATACAAAATAAATTCTATTGAAAACTGATGTAGATTTTCATTGATAAATTTGTAATGTTTAACATCAGAATAAGCATCTCCGATCATTGTGTGGACTGCAGTATGACCATTCTTTAGGGCAATATTTGCCGCTTGCTGATATGATTGCAGAATTGCCTCATCAGATAACTCTCTATGAAACCAATTTGATGCTTGCCCATTCGTTCTTCCAAAAAGATAACCATCAAAATCATGGGGAAGAGGTTCCTTCCAGTCTATCATTTTTGCTGCCTTGGAATTGATTATACAACTGTGTCCATCAACGCGTCTCAGGATGAGTGGAGTGTTGGGAAATATCTTATCAAGTTCATCAATTGATGGGAATCTTTTTTCTTTTATGTTATTCTCATCAAAATGAAAAGCAAAGATCTTTCCACTAACTGGTTTTGTTTCGGATAATATTTCAAAAACGTCATTCAAACATGTAACATTTTCTAGATTTGCATTTAAACTGTAAAGTCCACCCTCAAATGAGTGAGTGTGAGTATCAATAAATCCTGGATAAACGAAATTGCTATTCAGATCAATTTTTTCAACATTATCAATTTTAGGAATTCTAGCAAATGTATCTCTAATAATTCCTTTATCATCCACTAACACTGCTGAAACAATATCACCTTCGCATTTCATTGTATGAAATTGTGCATTGTAAAATAACTTCATTATTACTCTGATCTTAAAAAATTTATTCCAGTATTTTGCTGTGCTCTACTAATGAGTTCAGCACTAATTCTATTATGATTAATAATTAACTGCTCAGTATCAATATTTGTCTCACCATTTTTAATTTGGGGAATGCCGTTTATTATTAAATGATCTATCGGTCGCATTCTTTGTGTAAAAACAAGTGCTGCCAACGGATCTGAAAGTGAACCTGCATATTCTAAATGATTTTGTGAAAATATAGCTATATCTGCTTGTTTTCCAACTGTTAATTCTCCTATATCATTTCTGCCCAGAGCCGCAGCTCCACCTCGTGTTGCAATGCGCAGTACTTCTCTGGCAGTTAACCAGAATTCAGATTCTCGTAATCGGCTTAACAGCATTGCTTGCCTGATCTCAGAAAGCATATTGCTGGAATCATTTGAGGCTGAACCATCTACACCTAAACTCACTGAAACTCCTGCATTTAACATCTCCTTAATTCTGGCAATTCCTGAACCAAGACGCATATTAGATGATGGACAATGTGAAATTCCCATTCCGCATTTCCCCATTTTACTAACTTCCTCATCAGATAGATGAACAGCATGAGCCACCCAGCAATTTCCACTTATCCAACCGAGTGATTCTAGATATGCTGCCGGTCTGTCACCAAATTTTTCTATGCAAAAATTCTCTTCATCAATAGTTTCTGCTAAATGTGTATGGAACATTAAGTTCTTCTCTTTCGCAAGTTCTGCTGTTTGTTTCATTAATTTTGAAGTTACAGAGAAAGGGGAACAGGGAGCGAGAGAAATTCTAATCATCGCTCCATCATTTGGATCGTGATATTTATCTATCAATCGTAAAGAATCCTTCATGATCTCTTCTTCAGTTTGAACTACATCGTCTGGAGGAAGCCCACCGTCTTTTTTGCTTAATGACATTGATCCTCGTGTTGGTTGAAAACGAATTCCAAGTTCCTGTGCAGCTTTAATTTCAATATCAATGAGTTCATTATTGCATTTTGATGGGAAGAGGTAAAGATGGTCTGAGCTGGTTGAAACTCCACTTAGCATCATCTCTACAAGTCCGGTTTTTGCACTTGTAAATATTGCTTCATCATTAACTTCGCGCCACACTTCATAATGATCTACCAACCAGGGGAACAACTCCTCATCCTGCATCCTCGGTATGTTCCTAGTTAAAGATTGAAATAAATGGTGATGGGTATTTATAAAACCAGGAAGAACAACCATTCCTGAAGCATCAATCTCCTCATCAAAAACACCTGTATAAGGTTGCTTTCCAATAGAAACAATTTTGTCTTCTTCAATTAAAATATGCCCACCACTCCATTCTTCCATTTTGTCGTTCATAGTGGCAATAATGCTTGGATTCTTTATTAATATTTTCTTCATAATACTTCCTTTAATAATTTATAAAAGCAATATACGGGGAATCCCATCACATTAAAATAACAACCGGATATTTTCTTCACAAATTGGCTTCCCATTCCCTGAATTCCATAAGCACCGGCTTTATCCATTGGCTCATTTGTATTAATATATTCTTCGATCTCATATGCACTGAGATTTCTAAAAAATACTTTTGTTCTTTCATAATTGGAATAAACCTGATTCTTGTATGATATAGCTACACCAGAATATACGTAATGATAAGTTCCAGAAAGACGAGTAAGAAATTCTGCGGCCTGATGTTTATTTTCTGGTTTCTCCAAAATCTCAGATTTTTGAAAAACAACGGTATCGCTACCAACAATCAGATAATCATTATCTACAATTTTTCTTATTGCCAGTGCTTTGTTTCGGGCATGTGTGGTTACAAGTTTTCTGGGATTGTTGCTGAAAGTTTCTTCCTTAATATGAGCCGGCATTTGTAGAGCGGATATTCCAATCATTTTAAAAATCTCTTTTCGGCGGGGTGAAGCTGAAGCTAATATTATCTCTTTGTCTCTTAGAAGATTATGTATCATAATTTACTTATTCCTTATATTCTATAACACAATAAGAAATCTATTTTAGCTAATTAATTGTCAATACTAAACTGAGAGAGTTAAGTAATTAAAGAGTGGATTATTAATGACGTAATAATAGAAAAATCAATTTTAGAATCAGCAAAATTGAAATTATGAATGAATATTCAAAAGGTATTCATTAATCTTGACAGTTTATATTCTATATCGAATTTAACCTGAAAGGAGTTGTTATGATTAAAGTGAATAGCAATGAAATACCTTGGAAGAAAGGATTAACAGTAGAAAAATTATTGAGAGAGAATAACTTTCTAATTCATCTCTGCATTGTTAAAATTAATGGTCAACTCATCAATAAGAAATCTTTTGCAACACAGATAATTGGTGATTGTGATGATATTAAAATTGTGCATTTAGTCGCTGGTGGTTAAAGAGAATTCAATGGTTGAATACAAAAAAGAAGTTGATATGACGAATTTATTCTTCCGAGCACGTTCCTATTACCAGTACAGTTACATATGGAAAATCCATAATGAAATAGGTGGGAAATTCATATTAACTCATCCAAGATATTACGATAATCTTCTTGATAAAGTGGGGAAAGAGAATGTTTACCTTCATTCGAAACGCAAAGATCTGCCAGATCAAGTTAGTGGATTGATCTTGGAGATGACATTAAACAGAAGGTATTATCTGAAAAGGACAAAACAATTTAAAAATGTTTTAATTTATCATGGTATGGGATTAGATAAAAGCTTTAAAGGAAGGAATTTTCCTATTAGTCGTTATGATTATTATTTTGTTTCTGGTGAGAAAGATTATTTAAAATATAAATATTACTCATATGGTCTACGAAATTTTAATAAACGAGTTGTAAAAATTGGACATCTCAGATCAGATGATATTATTAATAAGAATTATGATATTCCAAACACTCTAAAACAAATTGGAATAAAGGATAGAACAAGAAAAAATATTCTATATGCTCCAACATGGGAAAAGGGACACGGTTCTTTACTTGAAACTTATAAAAAATTTTGTACTCAAATAACATCAGAGTATAATTTACTCATAAGAACGCATCCATATGATGTAAAAAATTATAAGATAATTAGGAAATTTATTAAGAATAATAACATTCATAATGTGTATTTAATTGATCCTGATGAGATAAGTTTAGTGAATAATCTTGCTATAGCAGATTTATTAATAGGAGAGAATTCTTCACTGATGTACGATTGGTTATTTTTTGATAAACCTTTGATCTTAGTTAAAACCAGCAAGAAAGATTTAGAAAAAGCAAAATGGGCAACTCAAGAGAAATTCAGTGTTTTTGCATGCGGTTTCAAATATAATCCAGAAGATGATAATATAAACAAATTAATAATTGATTCAATAAATAATCATCCATTTGCTGATCAGATAGAAAATGTTCGGAATAGTACTTTTTACTTTAATGATGGTCATGCAAATAAGAGAGCAATTAACTGGATTAATGCTCAACTTAAAATGATGACCTAGATAGAGATAATAATGAAAAGTAAAGATCCCCTTAAATCTAAAATATACCTTAAAACTCACCAAATATTAAAGAAAAATAATATCCCATTCTGGTTAGACTCCGGTACATTACTAGGGATTATCAGAGAAGGGAAAAGTCTAGGATGGCATAAAAATATTGATATTGCAGTACCTGGTGAATATTATCATGATGTTGTAAATTTAGAAAAGAAATTCTTTCCTAGCTATAGATTTAGAAAAATGATCGATAGATCTGGCAGGATTTGGATTGATAATGATTACCCTAAATTAAAGATACTAAAGACTTGGAGTAAACATCGTAATTCTGGAACAAAAATAAAAATAACTTTCAAATATAAAAAAGACAAAAAATTTGTATGGGTGGATAAACGTAGTTGTAAATGGGTTAATTCCAATTATTTTGATAAACTTGAGACAATAGAAGCAATGAATATGAAATTTCCTATACCTTCTAATGCTAAGCAATATTTAAGGGAGAGATATGGTGATTGGGAAAATGAAGAAAAATATTGGATAAGTAGTATACATGATAAATCAATAGTTGATGATGAAACAATAAAAAAAATTCCAACTAAAAAGCGAATAAGAAAATCCAAAACAAAGAAAATAGAATTAACCGGAAAATATAGAACTCGGATGAAAAGATCAATTCTAAGAGTTATTACAATTCTAGAAAAGAACGATATCCCTTATTGGATGGATGAAGGAACCCTTTTGGGGATTATTCGCGATGGAGATTTATTACCATGGGATCATGATGCAGATCTTGGAATATATGGTGATTTTGCAGATAAAGTTTGGAGAATCAGGTACAAATTTTTTCCATATTTTTTTGTAAAAAAAAATATGGTATCGAATAAATGGTTACCAGGAAAGTATCGTTCTATTAAACTGAAAACACCACTTGAAAGATTACTTAGGATAAATTTTCATATTGATCTATTTTGTAAGTATAAAGTTAAAGATAAATATCATTGGATAATAATGAATGCCTTAAAACATTCTGAAAGTAAGTTCTTTGATAAATTAGATACAGTAATATGGGAAAATAAAGAAGTTAAAATTCCCTCAAATGTGAAAGAGTATCTTAGTATTAATTATGGAAACTGGGAAGTTCCGGATCCAGATTTTGATCCAAGCATTCATAATGGTACTATTGCAGAAAAAGGATTTTAAATGGCGAAAAAGAATTCAACTTTAAAAGAATATAACAGACAGATGTTTAAAGATTATAAAAAATCTCTAAAGCATGCAATATTTGATGAGACACTTACTTTATACATTCTTAGGCCTATCGCTTTTGTAATCGTAAAATTATTATATCGAACTTCGGTCACACCGAATCAAGTTTCATATACAGCAATACTATTTGGCATTATAAGTGCTTTATTTTTCTCAACAGGAACACTAACAGGATTTCTAGTGGGAGGTATTTTATACTTCTTTATTTTGGTTTTAGATTGTGTAGATGGAATGATTGCAAGGCTTAAGAAGAATGGAACTCCAGTAGGAAGAATAATAGATGGATTTGCAGATTATACTATAGGAATTTTTGTTTACATTGGAATGGGAATTGGATTGGATAAAGGAATTGTACCAATAGAATTTCCAATTTCACATTGGTGGTTACTTGTTATTGCTTCACTTAGTCACATTGTGCACGCTATGCTGGTTGATTATTACAGAGGTGAATTTATGGCTCATGGCTTAGGAAGGGATACATCCACTTGGGAAGCAAATCAAAAATTTAATAATGAGTTAGCAGAAATTAAAGATGAAAAAGGACGTTTCTTTGATAAATTCCTTATAGCTCTTTATCTTGGTTATTCTAGGTTACAATTATTTAAACTTAAAAAAAAAGAGGTATTTAAAAAAGATCAGTATTTTCAAAAGAATCAATTATTAATAAAATTATGGTTTTGGATAGGACCAACAGCGCATATTTTTGTTTTGATCTTTGCGGCGATTGTATTTAGACCAGGCATCTATTTTATTTATACAATTGGGGTTGCTAATGTTTATATGATCATATTATGGATTATTCAGGTAAATGTGAATAAGAAGATCATTGTGAATAATTAGTATAAAAAACAGGAAAATAAGTCTCTAATTTTTTTTTCTTGAATTAAAAGATTACTCGACACTTTCTAAAAATTCTACAGCTCTTTCAGCAGATTTTCCATCATTATAAAAGAAGCAATTATCAAGAAGTTCCTTATATTTTGCAGTTCGCTTTTTATCTGCAAAACTTTGTTTGATAAGATCATTAATGTCACTCTTTCCATTCCAAATTGTTGCATACTTCATTGCATTCATCTTACCGGGCATATCGTGTCGGAATTTAGTCTCGTTACTAATCAAGATCATCGGCTTATTCATGATGATATATTCATATATCACTGCCGAAACATCTGAGATCATCAAATCGGAAACAACAAAATCATGGAATGTATTATTGCGAATCTGATCTAGAGGATTAGAAAAATAAACATGTTTTAGTCCACGTAACTTTGCCCAAAGTTTAAGCTGAATAATTCTCTTGTAATCATGATAATGTGTACGTATGATCAGATTATATTCGCGTGTAATTTGCTTAATGAAATGATGTGCATATTTATCTAAAGTACCATCTCCAAAAAGCCAAGTGGGTGCATATAGAATATTTTTTCTTTTAAGATCTTTAATTTTTAGTCTTTTCTGCTCTACCTGTCTAGATAATTCTCCACAAATTATTTCATCAAACCTAGTTCCACCAATTTTAACAATTTTCTTAGGATCGATCTCTATATCCATGTTCTTGATTCGATAGATATTTTTTTCTCCTGAAGTAAAAATGTAGTCATAGCTGAGAAGCTTTTGTGCAGCATAATCAAGTGGGTTTTCTCTACCGGGTTTTGCACCACCATATTTTTTGTCCCCTGTTCCATGTTCCAAAAAAATTGTTGTTGCATTCGGATATTCCTTTAAAGAAATGCTATTAGAGCAAAAAATGATTATCCCTGTTAGATTTTGACGTTCACCTTTAGATATCAACTTAACTTTAGGATAATTCAAAATTCCATTTTTCAAATTATCTCTATTCATTTTTCGCATTGCCCATTTAAATTGAGTTAAGCATTTTTTATCACGAACCAAGAAAGTTCCACCAATTTTCTCATAAATCGGAATTGCATATGAGAATTGATAAATATTATTAGCAAAATAGTATAAATTCATTTTTCCCTATATGTTGTTATTTAATTTATTGATAAAATCGATCGCATCAACTACATCGTTTTCGTTAGGAGTGTAGAAACAATCAGTATACATTTTGTGATATTTTATAGAATATTTTTTTTCTTCTAAAGCTTGTATGATCAAGCTGCTTATATTATCTTGCTTATTGAAAATCACAGAGTTTTTCATTATATTCAAGTTGTCTGGCATCTCTATTTGTCTGCCATAATTTGGATGAATTATTATTATTGGATTTTCTGTAATCAGATATTCATAAAGAACAGCTGATGTATCGCTAAGAAGAATGTCTGATGCAATAAAATCAGTAAATGTATCATGCTTTTTTAAATTTGCAGGATTGGAAAAATAGATATTATTAATATTATGAGTAAATGCCCAAAGTTTATATTGAGGGATAAGTTTTGCATCATGAAAATGGGGACGGATAATTAAGTTATATTCTTTTGTTATCTCACGGGCAAATTGATGGAAATATTTACGGAGAGTTCCACTACCAAAACGCCATGTGGGTGCATAAAGAACTGTTTTACGTGAGCTGTCTTTTATCCCAATATTGTTTAAAATGCTTTGTTTATTTACACTTTGTTCCAGATATTCTGCAAATCTTAAATTGTGAATTTTAACAAATTTATCTTCGATGTCAGCCAAGTTTGTTTCATCAAAACTTTCAGCTAAAGCTTTAATTTTAATTTGATTTTTAGGACTCATAAGGAAAATGTAATCAAAATTTTTCAATTTCTCTAAAGGCTTTGTTTTAAGATTAGAGCCAATTCTTTTATCACTTGCTCCATGTTCATGAAATATAATTTTACACTTTGCAGGGTCTCTCTCGATCCAAAGATTTGAGAATGATAGAATTATTCCTTCCAAATCTTGCATATTCCCATTTTTCCGGATGATGATATTAGGTGTATTTAATAAGGTGTTCTCATTAAATGCAGCCATTCCTTTTAACTGATTATGAAATTTGAAGTACTTAGAGATGCTATTTACAATTATAGTACCACCAAGTTTCTTATAAAATGGGAGTGCATACGATAATTGATATAACTGATTTGCGTAATAGTACATTGCCATTTAGTTTAGGTTCCCAGATCTTATATACTGCATAAATAGTTTATTTACTTTCTACTATTGCCTTATCATCTTTTTTAAAGTTCCAAGTTTTAACTGGTGTTTTCCAATCACCATAGCGATATGTGAGATATCCATCAAAATCTTCAGGGATCATATATTTTTTCCCCTCAAACTCGTGCCAGATCAAATTATCACAAAATTCAATTGGAGAAGATTTTAATACAGGTGTTTTCACACCCACAGTCCAAAATATGTCATCCTTAATACGGCGTTTAACAAAAATATCCAGCATAACATCACCTTTACGCAGAAATCCATCATAATTTCGGACCTTAAGCATGCGGAATTCAAACTTTTTAAATGGAGCAATACTCTTTGCAAAATGTCTGATACTTATACGATATCCTTGGAAAGATAAGCTAATGATTACTTTGAGTAGACGGAATTTATATTTTTCTTCCATGCTTATGTCCATGTCATTATCCCAAGGTAATATTCTATTTTCTCTAATAATTCCTAATAGAGTTCCGCCTTCTAACCAGTATGGAATTTTAGCTTTTTCCATTGTTAAAGTTACATCATATAACATTTTAAGGGCAATCTCTAAGTTTTTCCCCACAAGTTTAGTTTTTCCTGCCATCGAATTTCCCTATCAATTATTTTTCAAAGATTCTATCAACCAGCTTTGTTTTAGAAACATACTGTCTAATAAGTTTTAGATCAGGATGAAAATCTATTTCTCCCCAATCTTTTTCATTACAAATTGATTGATGAACAGGGAATCCTCTATTTATGATCTGCTGTATAGCCTTAAGATAGAATACTTGTAAATTTTCAGGATCCCTTATCATCTCTTCTAATGTATCGGTATATATTTTTGGACCATGACCAGAAAATTTTATGATCCCAACAGATTCGCCATTAGCTTCTTCTATTGGAACTTTTTTACTTACTTTTTTTACAAGATTATTTACAGATACTATCTTCATGTCATCAGAATCATACTCATCTTTCACATCTGTAACCATCGTAATGTTTTCTTTGCTTTTTAGCAGGTCTTTAATTACTATCGAATCAAATATATCATCACCATTTATCGTTATGAATTCATCTGTCATATGATGTTTAGCCATCCAAGCAGAAATTAGATTGTTTGAAGTATCGTAAAAGGGATTAAATACGATCGAAATCTCAAAATCCTTTTCATATTCTTTAATTTTAGCCTCAATTTGCTCGGCTCTATATCCAACAACCAGAACGATATTTGTAATTCCAGCTTCTTGTAAACTATGCAATTGTGTTTCAAGTAATGTTAATCCCTGACCAATATCTAAAAGGCTTTTCGGTGTGTTTTTTGTTAGTGGGAACATTCTGGTTCCCTTTCCAGCTGCCAAAATTATTGCTTTCATCTATTTTCTCCCTTTCATAATTTTATCAATTTTTGTTTTTACTCTTTTTGCAGAATTCCCATCAAGTCCAGTAAAAAAATATTCTCGGTGTTCTATTAATTTCTTTTTCATTTCCTTTGTTGGATTTAATGCAGATTCAACAGCTCCAAGTAGGTCTTCCGGTTTATACATTTTTTGGAAAGCTCCCTCCAACCAATCTTTAGGATCTATCGAAACAGATTCCATTCCATCTGAATGCTTCAATTTAGATTCAGGTAAAACGTAAATTATTCCATGTTTCCCTAAAGCCAGAAATTCATTAATAACACTTGATGTATCGCTTATAAGTGTATCAGCTAAAAATAAATAAGGATAGATATCAAAGTCTTCTTTATTTATTAGGAATACATCTCTGTGTTTCTTAGCTAATTTTTCGTAGAATTTGTGCTGAGAATGAGAAGCATATTTCCCACCCCAACTATAAGGATGCAATTTAATTATTAAATTGTATTTTGGTAAAAGATCAGTAATTCTAGATTGAACATAGCTTATGCAACTTGGTTTGTATGAAGGTGCAAAAAGTACTGTCTTCTTATTCGGATCAATTCCCAGTTTCTTTGTTAGATCAGAATTATTATAATAACCATCCCAAAACAGGGGGTCTAGTTTAGGAAGTCCTGTAAGATAGAAATCTGCAGTGTTTTCCCAGCCCAAACTTTTTATATAGTCAAACCAGCACTGTCCTTCCAAAAAAACATGATAATGATAATCTCCTTGCTTTTTTATATTTCTGATACGCAGAGTTTTTGTTCCTACTCCATGATCTAGATGAACTCGTACTACATCACCATATCGCTCTGGTTTTTTTAGTACATCTCCACAGATAACGAGATCAAATCCGCTTGGGTTATCAGTAACTTCCAATCCTAATTTATGTAAACGTTCTTCAATTTCCCGTTTTTGAGGAAGTAGAAAAATACCCAATAATCGTTTTTCATCTTTACCAACGAAGAATTTTATATCGTAATTATCATCTTTTTTCAACTCTTCATAAACGGGCTGCAAAGAATTAAAGTAATACTCCTTTTTTAAATCAAATAAAACTTTTATCATTATCTTAAATATCCTTTCTTGAATTGTTCATGATGAAGGATCTGAAGTTTCCTGAACAAATTTAATGGTTTCTTTTTATTTTTTAATTCATTATTTAATATAACAGATTCCAAAGTAGAAATTAGATTTTCACAGATCTTTCCATCTATTCTAGGGTTGATCTCGGCAATATGATGAACTCTGTTTTGGTGAAATTCGGAAGGATCAGAGAGGCTTCTATCAATTGCTTCTCTCAGCTCAAGTGGCTGTGTGATATCAATTCCCTTATTTTTTCTACTCTGTGTATTAAATGTAATAACAGGTTTATTAAGGGTCATGAACTCGTATGCAACCGAAGAAGTATCGGTAATTAGAATATCAGCAAGATGCAGGTAAGGAGTTATATCATAATCAGTTATTACCCTGATATTGTCGGTATCATTAACACTTTCTCTGATTTCTTTATTCATCAGTTCATGAAATTTTAGAAACCAGATCTCATCTTCTTTAATTATATTTGGAATAAAAGGCAGCAAACTCTCGGCTGATTGCATTTTCCTACTGTGAGTAGGTGCGAATAGAATCACTTTTTTATCTTTTGGAACATGATGTTTTTCTTGTAGGTCTTTAGTTGGATAATTTAAAATATGATCTACTTTCGGCCATCCGGTTTCTTTAATTAAAAAATATTTCATTCTCTTTTGAAGCTTTTTATATTTTTCAGTAACAAAAGGTCCTGATGTGCAATAAATATCAAAGAAATGACGGATCTTATAATGAGATGTTTTTTCAACCCCTAAACCATGAAATATCTGCACTTTAATTCCTGGAATTCTATAATCAACAAAATTGCCGGGAACTATTACAACATCAGGGGAGAATATTTTTGTCTCTTCAATATTTTGCAGAAGTTTGTAATTGCTGATATCAGATATATTTTCATCTCTTACTTTTTTTGAAACAAAAAAAGTAAATGAGTGTTCTGAGTGTTCTAAATATTTTACTATTGGTGCGATTATTGGGAGTGAATATTTTTTGGAAACATAAAACAATATTTTCATTATTTATTCAGGATCGTTAAACTGAAGATCGTAAAGGATCTTGTATCTTGCACATGTTTCTAGTAGTTCTTCATGTTTACCCATTCCAACAATTTCTCCTCCATCCATAACTACGATCTTATCTGAAGAGAGAATTGTTGATAATCTGTGTGCAATTACAATTACAGTTCTATTTTTTGTAGCTTGTTCAATTGCTTTTTGTACTTTCATTTCTGCTTCGGTATCTAAAGCGCTGGTTGCTTCATCGAATATTAATATTGGTGGATCAGCCACAATTGCTCTGGCAATGCAAAGACGCTGCTTTTGTCCGCCCGAAAGGTTGGAAGCTCTCGTATGCAGAAGCGTATTATATCTATCTGGAAGCGAATCAATAAATTCATCAGCATAAGCTATTCTTGCAGCAAGCATGATTTCATCATCACTTATCTCTTTTAATGTTCCATAACTAATATTATTTGAGATTGTTTCACTGAAGAGGATAGACTCTTGAGTTACAGTTCCCAAAAGATTTCTAAGATCATTTAATTTGTAATCTTTAATATTTAAACCATCAATAAGTATTTCACCATCAGTTGGATCATACATTCTTTCCAGTAAGTTTACCAGAGTTGTTTTCCCTGAACCACTTCCACCAACAAGTGCAACACGCTCACCTTTATTTATTTTCATGTTAATGTTGTTTAAAACTTTAGCTGAGTCATTGTAAGCAAAACTCACACTACTATATTCTATATTGTTATTAAAACTTAACTTCTCTACTGATGAACTGCTTTCAGAAATTTCAGATTCTCTGTTCAATATTTCAGAGATTCTTTCTAATGAAACAAGTGCCTTTCTGATATTTGCGTAAGCTTTTGTTATGGCTTTCATTGGATGCAGCATAGAAAATATTGCCAGCATGAAGGCGATGAAACTTCCAAAAGAAAAATTTATGTTTGGGTCTAAGATCTGATATCCGCCTATAAGAAGAACAATTACGCCCGTTATTACACTATTGAATTCAGATAAAGGTACATTAAAAGCGTGATAAATTCTAGATTTAAGCCAAAATTTAAAATGTTTATTGTTTATCTCAGCGAATTTTTCTCTTTCATATTGCTCTCGGGAAAAGGCTTTAACAATACGCATACTATTTAATTTTTCTTCAATTACCGAAAACATACTTGATGATTGCTGTTGAATACGTTTAGAATATTTCTTAATTTTATTTCCTAAAAAGTGAACTAATATACTGAATATTGGAAGTAAAATTAAACTTATAAGAAACAGTTTAGGATTTAGGAATAAAGCAATCCAGGCAAAAATGATAATAAGTAACAATTCTCTTAAAGAATTAAAAAGAGAATTTACAAAGAAATTACCAATTATCTGAACATCAGAAACCATGCGGACTAGTGAATCACCAACTTTATTCTCATTAAAAAAAGCTAATGATTGGAAGAGGTACTTTTTGTACATTAGATCTCTGATATCTTTTATTGTGCGCCCACGCAGGTTTGCAAATAATACACGCTGTCCGTAGAAAAAGATGTTCTTCAATATTACTATCAGGATCAATGTACCACTAATTATCCATAATAACAGATGTGGATCTGTATGTTTCATTACTTCATTTAAGTTATTTAAAAGCGGCTCAAGAGCTTCTTTACTGGTTATGCGGAATAAACTGCCATGAGAGGAAACAAATTGAGCAATTGCACTTTGTGTTCCATCAAAAAAGGATGCTACAGTTTTGTGGATAATTACTTCCGATGAAGTCTTAAATACATTATCCATCAATGGAATTGCAAGTGAAACACTTGTACCGCTGAATATGGCAAATCCAAGCATGAAGAACAATCCTGAAGCAAGATAACCCCAGTGGTTAAGCATTATCTTTAATATCCGTATTACATTTTTTCTCATAACATTCCTATATACTTAACTTATTACTTTTTAAAATTCTTTGTGGCTGGATTATGTCAATATATTATTCATTAGAAAAACACATTATAAATTACAATAATTTAAATTTACAAAATTGAATCATAATAACGCAGATTGGCTATTTATGAGGGCATAAAGAAAATCCTTTACAAAGAAACAAGCGAATTTTCTGTTGTTTCTGCTTATACAAATGCAAAAAAATAAGGAGGTATAAGATGGCATTAAATACCGAAGCCAAAACGGCTATCATGGCAGAGTTTAAACTCCATGATTCAGATACTGGATCACCTGAGGTTCAAGTTGCTTTATTAACAACACGTATCAAAGAGATCACAGAACATTTGAAAATCCATAAAAAGGATTATCATACTCGTCGTGGTTTACTTAAACTTATTGGTCAAAGAAGAAGATTACTCGACTATATCATGAAAAAAGATATTGCTCGTTACCGTAAGTTGATAAAAGCACTCGAACTCAGGAAATAATATATTTTTTGGAGTTAACAGAAAGGGGCTAAAACCCCTTTCTTTACTTTTTAAGAAGAAAAACCTTAACAAAAATGTTAAATTAATAATTTATACAAGTAGATAATTAAAAAATAATAGAGATGCGGAGGAATGGAGCAATAAGCTAAGTTCAGTAAGTCTGGCTTTAGTCTATTGCTTTACTCTCCGTAAAAAAACGGCTTAATAATTAAGCCAAACAAAAATTGGGTTTAGCCCAAATTAAAGGAGAAAAAATGCACAATTTTGACATTAAGAAAAAGTCAATCGAGATCGCCGGAAAAACATTAACAATGGAAACCGGTAGAATGGCAAAACAAGCTAATGGATCTGTTTTTATCACTTATGGTGAGACCAGCGTATTAGTAACAGCAACAGCTTCTAAAGAGGCAAGAGAAGGAACAGATTTCTTCCCATTAACAGTAGATTTTATAGAAAAAATGTATGCTTCCGGTAAGATTCCAGGTGGCTTTTTTAAAAGAGAAGCCAGGCCTACAACCCAAGCGACATTAAATGCACGTCTAATAGACAGACCCATCAGACCTCTATTCCCAAAAGGATTTAGAAATGCGGTTCATGTTGTAGTAACTGTGCTTTCTTATGATGGTGAAAACGATCCTGGTATGTTAGGAATCTTAGGCGCATCTGCTGCTCTTTCAATTTCCGATATTCCATTTCACGGGCCTTGTGCCAGTGTGAAAGTGGGTGTTGTAAATGATGAAATAGTGATCAATCCTACAGTTCAGCAATTTGAAGAATCTGTTTTGGATCTGGATGTTGCAGGTACAAAATCTGCAGTTGTAATGATCGAAGCTGGAGCAGAAGAAGTTTCAGAAAAAATGATAATGAATTCTATTTATACAGGTCATGAGGTGATTAAAGAACTGGTTGCTTTCCAAGAAGAATTTGTTAAAGATTCCGGTAAAGAGAAAATGGAAATAGTACTGGATGTTACACCTGAAGAAATCGTAACAAAAGTTGAAAAAGATTTTGGAAAAGCAATAGATAAAGCCGCACATATTCATGGTAAATTGGAACGTTATGAAGCTATTGATGCAATTAAAAAAGAGATGATGGGAAAGAATGCTGAAGAACTCGGTGAAGGATTTGCTGAGCAGGAAAGAAATTTCAAGAATGCTTTTGATGAAGTTTTTGCAAAATCAGTTAGAAATGCGATTCTGCATGATAATCATAGAGCCGATGGTAGAGGAATGGATGATATCAGACCAATTACATGTGAATTGGATATTTTACCTCGCGTTCACGGATCAGCACTTTTTACTCGTGGTGAAACACAATCACTTGGAACTGTAACTTTAGGAAACAGCCGTGATGAGCAGATCATTGATGGCTTGGCTGAAGAATACAAAAAACCATATTATTTACATTATAATTTCCCACCATTCAGTGTTGGAGAAGCAGGATTTATGAGAGGTCCTGGACGTAGAGAATATGGTCATGGTGCCTTGGCAGAACGTGCTTTACTTCCAATGATACCTTCTAAAGATGATTTCCCATATACACTTCGTGTGGTTTCAGAAATATTAGAATCTAATGGTTCTTCATCTATGGCAACTGTATGTAGCGGAACCTTAGCTTTAATGGCTGCAGGTGTTCCACTTAAAAAGCCTGTTGCAGGAATTGCAAATGGTCTTATTATGGATGGGGAAGACTTTGTTGTTCTTACTGATATTCAAGGTTTAGAAGATCATCTTGGCGATATGGATTTCAAAGTAACAGGAACAAAAGATGGAATCACAGCGATGCAGATGGATATAAAAATTGAAGGTATCACAAAAGAAATAATGGGAATTGCACTTGAAAAAGCTCAAACTGCCCGTTTCTATATTTTAGATAAAATCATTGAAACAATTCCAGAACCACGAACAGAATTAGCAGAAACAGCTCCACGTATTGAATCATTAAAAATAGATCCTGATAAAATTGGTGCTGTTATTGGTTCAGGTGGAAAGATGATCAAGCAGATCATAGAAACAACTGGTGCCGATGTGAACATTGATGATGATGGAACTGTTAGCGTTTCATCAGCTAATAAGGATTCAATTGAGAAGGCATTATCAATAATCACAGATATTGTTTCTGATCCCGAAATGAATAAAATTTATGTTGGTGAAGTTACTCGTATTGAAGTTTATGGAGCTTTCGTGAAATTCATGAGTGAAACTAAAGAAGGCTTAGTTCATGTTTCTCAATTACATAACGATCGTGTTGCAAATGTAGGAGATATGTTAAAACTTGGTGATAAAGTTAATGTGAAATTTATCGGTTTTGATAGAGGTAAAGTTAAACTTACAATGAAAGGTGTGGATGGAAATCCTGAGCATAAACCTGGAACTGGCCCAAAACTTGCCCCTGCTCCAAAAAGCAATTATGGTAGAAATGACAATCGTAGAGATAACAGACGAGATAATAATAGAAGAGACAACAGAAGATAATAAGTGGAGGGATATTGTGGATTATAAAATCAAAGATATTTCATTAGCACAATTTGGTAGAAAAGAGATTCAAATTGCTGAGATAGAAATGCCAGGCTTGATGGCTTTGAGAGAAAGATATTCCAAAGAAAAACCACTAAATAATGTAAAAGTAATGGGTAGTTTGCACATGACTGTGCAAACTGCTGTTTTAATAGAAACACTCACAGAATTGGGTGCTGATGTAAGATGGGCAAGTTGTAATATATTTTCAACTCAAGATCATGCAGCCGCAGCAATTGCAGAATCTGGTGTTCCTGTTTTTGCTTGGAAGGGTGAAACAATTGAAGAATATTGGTGGTGCACTCTTCAAGCATTAACATTCCCAGATGGAATGGGACCGGATCTGATAGTTGATGATGGGGGAGATGCAACGCTTTTCATTCACAAAGCTGTTGAGTATCAAAAAGATCCATCTATTGCAGATGAAGAATACGAGAGTGAAGATCTAAGATCAATTTTCTTCCTACTAAAAAATGAGAATGATAGTAATTGGCAAACTATTGCAAATACAATAAAAGGTGTATCCGAAGAGACAACAACAGGTGTTCATCGTTTATATCAAATGGTAGAAAAGAGTGAATTGCTCTTTCCAGCAATTAATGTTAACGACTCTGTAACAAAATCTAAATTTGATAACCTTTACGGTTGCAGAGAATCACTAGCAGATGGTATAAAGCGTGGAACAGATGTAATGGTTGCAGGTAAGGTTGTTGTTGTTTGTGGATATGGTGATGTTGGAAAAGGATGTGCTCAATCTATGAAGGGATTTGGTGCTCGAGTTATAATAACTGAGATTGATCCGATCTGTGCCCTGCAAGCCGCAATGGAAGGTTTTGAAGTTACAACTTTAGAAGATGCACTTGATGAAGGTGATATCTTTGTAACTGCTACCGGAAATTGTGATGTGATCACAACTGACCATATGCAAAACATGAAAGATCAAGCTATCGTTTGTAATATCGGTCATTTTGATAACGAGATCCAGGTAAATGAACTTTATGCTCTTCCTGGAATTAATAAAGTAGAGATCAAACCTCAGGTTCATCAGCTATTCTTCCAAGGTGGGAATTCAATTATTCTGCTATCTGAAGGAAGGCTTGTAAATCTTGGAAATGCAACAGGGCATCCATCTTTTGTTATGAGCAATTCATTTTCTAACCAAGTTTTAGCTCAAATTGAATTATGGGAAAATGAACACGAAAATAAAGTCTATATTCTTCCCAAGCAACTGGATGAGGATGTAGCTAGATTCCACCTCGAGAAATTGGGTGTAAAGCTTACGACGCTTACTGATAAACAATCAGAATACGTTAGCATTCCTAAAGATGGACCATATAAACCAGAGCATTATAGATATTAAACAAAAAAAATATAGGAGAAATTCGTAGAATGGAAAATGTCATCAAAAAGATCGAAAATAAAACTGCAGTAATTGGTGTGGTAGGCTTGGGTTATGTTGGCTTACCAATGGCTGTTACAGTTGCCAGAAAAGGATATAAAGTAATTGGCGTAGATGTGAGTGAATATGCAGTAACTCATGTAAATGCTGGTGATAATTATATTGGTGATGTAGAAGATGCTGAACTTAAGGAGCTTGTTGAAAAAGGAATGCTTAAGGCAACATATGATTACGCTGAGATGAAAGATGCAGATGTGATTATGATAGCTGTTCCGACACCTCTAGACAAATATCAACAACCAGATTCATCATATGTTCGTGCATCTGTAGATTCATTAGCAGAGAGTGTTTCCAAAGAAACTCTTATTATATTGGAAAGTACAACTTATCCTGGTACAACCGAGGAGATAGTTGCACCTGCTTTTGAAGAAAAAGGATTTAAAGTTGGTGAAGATATTTTTGTAGCATTTTCACCTGAACGTGTTGATCCTGGAAACAAAGATTACAAAACAAATAATACACCAAAAGTTGTTGGCGGTATGACTGCGAATTGTAATAAAATTTCAGAAGTATTTTACAATTCTATTTTAGATGCTCCAATTCACCTTGTACCAACTCCAGCAATTGCAGAGATGGAAAAAATCTATGAAAATACTTTCAGAAATATTAATATTGCTTTAGCAAATGAAATGACAATTCTTTGTGAAAGAATGAACATTGATGTTTGGGAAGTGATAGAGGCAGCTAAAACTAAACCTTATGGTTTCATGGCATTTTATCCGGGACCCGGCATTGGTGGTCACTGTATTCCACTTGATCCATTCTATTTAACTTGGAAAGCGAGAGAGTATGGTTATCATACAAGACTTATAGAACTTGCAGGTGAAATTAATAATGAAATGCCGCAATTTGTTATTACAAAATTAATGAGGCTCCTAAATGAAAAGGGACTCGCTTTATCAAAATCAAAAATTCTTCTTTTGGGTGCTGCATACAAAAAAGATATTGAAGATATGCGTGAATCACCAGTTCAGGATCTTATAGTTTTATTGGAGAAAAATGGAGCCCAGTTTGATTATAATGATCCTCATGTTCCTACTTTCCATAACGAACTTAACGATAGACATTATACTTCTGTAGGATTGGATAACATCGAAGAGTATGATGCTGTTATAATTGTAACTGATCACACTGCATATGATTATGATGATATTGTAAATCGATCTCAGCTTGTTCTTGACACACGATTTGCTTGTAATGGCAAGAAAGCTGACAACTTAGTTAGAATGTAATTTTATAAAGGGAACACCCCGGTGTTCCCATAAATTATGGCTACAAATAAACCAATAGAAATTGATGAACTTTTTGGTGATCTTACTCTTGGCGAGGGAGAGCATCAGTGGCTTGTCGTTCATACAAAACCACGATGTGAAAAGAAACTCGCTGAATTTTCAAAACAATATGAAATAAATTATTACCTACCATTAATTGATAGTGTACGCGTTTATAAAAACAGAAAAGTAAAATTTACTAAACCAATGTTTCCGGGTTATGTTTTTGTAAAATGTACTCCAGCTGGGCGAAGACAACTTACAATTACCGGTTATGTTGCATATTGGCTTCCGGTTATAAATCAAATGGAATTAGTCGGGGATCTTCAACAGATAAATTCAGGGCGTGAACTGGGTATTGAATTTATACGCGCTGAATTTTTGGCAAAAGGAACAAAAGTAGAAATCACAAAAGGACCATTTGCTGGAATAATTGGCTATGTGGAAGATCAAAAAGATATTAAAGAAGTAATTCTGCAAGTAACATTACTACGGCAAGCAGTTTCTGTTTCTGCTAAAGCAGATCAGGTAAGAGTAATAAATTAGCAACTTAAAAATATATATAATATAACAATTAAATAATACATCTACAACCACAAAGAGAAATTTCTTTACAGAAGAATAGCGATATTGAACCTGTACAATAGATATAAATAAGTAGAACTATGAGAAATTATTGAATTAATTAAACAGCAAAAAAAGTAAATTTTAAATTTTTTTATCAGAAAAAATTAAGGAGACAAAATGCCGAAAATTGAGGAAATCAATATTAAGCAATTAAAATTACCAAAGCGTAAGATCGTTACAGGATTAATCATCCTGGCTGCGGTAATATTTTTTGCAACGGGTTTATATACAGTAAATCCAGAGGAAGTGGGTATTATCCAAAGATTTGGGAAATACCTTTCAACTACAGAGCCGGGATTACATTTCAAGATCCCATTTGGTGTAGATAATCTTACAAAAGTAAAAGTTAAGCTTGTTTTTAAGGAAGAGTTTGGATTCAGAACTCTGCAAGCTGGAGTTCGTACAAAATATTCTGCACGAAGCTATAATAATGAAGCAATTATGCTTACAGGTGACTTGAATATAGCTGATGTTGAATGGATAGTTCAGTATAGGATAAAAGATCCAGTTAACTATTTATTCAATGTTAGGAATGTGGAAGAAACAATGCGTGATGTATCTGAATCTGTGATCCGAGAAGTTGTTGGAGACAGAAGTGTTGATGAAGTTATTGTTCTTAATAGGAAAGAAATCGCAGATATATCTGAGATCATGCTCCAAGAACAGCTTGATGTATATGAATCAGGATTAGAAATTGTTACTATTAATCTGCAGAATGTAAACCCACCTGAAGCTGTTCAACCAGCTTTTAATAATGTTAACTCTGCAAAGCAAGAAAAAGAAAGAATAATTAATGAAGCTTGGGAAAAGTATAATCAGGTTATTCCAGAAGCAGAAGGTAAAGCAAAGAGAACTATTGAGGAAGCTGAAGGATACTCAGTTAATAGAGTAAATAGAGCAAATGGTGATGCTAATCGTTTCATCCAAATGTACAATAAATATCGATATTCCAAAACAGTAACAAAGAAAAGGCTCTATCTGGAAATGATGGAAAAAGTACTTCCGCAAGTTGAAAAGAAATACATTATCGATGATAAAGCCAAAAATGTTTTACCTCTTTTAAATCTTGGACAGGGAGGTAAATAAAATGAAAATGAAATTAAAATACATTCTGATTTTGTTAGCAGTTATCGTGTTAATCAATGGTTTTTATGTGATTGATGAAAGGCAGCAAGTTATCATTACTCAATTTGGAAAACCTGTAGGTGAAGCAATTACAGATGCTGGATTGCGTTTGAAAATACCATTTATCCAGAAAGTTCATTATTTTGATAAAAGAATACTAGAGTGGGATGGTGAAGCTAAGCAGATCCCTACATCCGATAAAAGATATATCTGGATAGATACTTTCTCACGCTGGCAGATTGTAGATCCATTAAAATTCTATGAAACTACTCGTTACGAAGGTAATGCTCATGGAAGGCTAGATGATATAATTAGTGGTACAACACGTGATGTTATCAGTTCTAACAGATTATTGGAAATCGTGAGAAGCTCTAATAGAGAAATGATGTTCACTTCTGAATATACAGATAGTAAACTAGAAGACGAGATCTTGGAAGAGATTGTTAATGGACGTCAGATCATAGCAGATTCAATTTTTGCAGTTTCAAAAGTGAAAGTTGCTGAATACGGCATTAATTTGATCGATGTTCGAATAAAGAGATTGAATTATAATCAGGAAGTGCAAACAAAAGTATTTGAAAGAATGATCTCTGAAAGAAATAAAATTGCTGCAAAATATCTTTCTGAAGGTAAGGGAAATTCTTCTGAGATATTGGGTAAAATGCAGAGAGAATTAGATCAAATACAATCTGAAGCTTATCAGAAAGCTCAGGAAATTAAGGGTAAAGCAGATGCTCAGGCGATCAATATTTATGCAAATGCTTACAATAAAGACCCAGAATTCTATGAATTCCTAAAAACATTAGAAACTTATGAAAAAACTATAGATGCAAAAAATACTCTTATAATGACTACCGACAGTGAATACTATAAGTTTCTTAAGAAAATGAAATAAATGAAAAAATATCCAGATGAATACTGGATGCAATTAGCAATTGATGAAGCTAGATCGGCACTTCAGGAAAATGAAGTGCCGATTGGTGCATTACTGGTAAAGAATAATCGATTAATTGTCTCCGCCCACAACAGAACAAATAAAACAAATAGTACGTTAGCTCATGCTGAAAAATTAGTAATTGAAGAGGTAGTAGCTAACGGTGAAAAATTCTTGAATGATTACACTCTTTATGTAACTGTCGAGCCATGCTTGATGTGTGCAGGAACTATAATTTGGTCACGAGTTGGAAGAGTTGTCTTTGGCTGTTTTGATAAAAAAGCAGGAGCAGCTGGCTCGATCTATAATGCATTGTTAGATAAGAATATGAATCACAATCCAGAGTTGGCTTCCGGTGTTTGTGAAGAAGAATGTTCCAATTTAATAAAGAACTTTTTTAGAAGTAAACGAAAATAGAAAATTCGGAGAGTTGCCGGAGCGGTTGAACGGGGCGGTCTCGAAAACCGTTGTGGGTTTACGCCTACCCAGGGTTCGAATCCCTGACTCTCCGCCAATAAATCTGCTTTCGAAGAAAACGATTTTAAAACAAAATTTAGCTTTGTGTAGCAAAACACATCGGTTTTTATTAGAAATTACAACTATTATTTATAATCTTGTACATTTTAACTTGCCAAACAATAATGCATTAAAAATCATTACATAAGAAACTAAAGAATAACCAAAATTTAATAAAGAAGTAGGAGGTGGTTATGAAAAAATTATTAGGATTACTATTCGTTCTTATGTTATTTATAACCGGATGTACAGATGATGGGATTTTAAGAATAACCAGTAATTCCAGTGAAGATGTATGGTATCAATTAAATTACGGTACAACAACGTGGTTATCATCAGGAACATCTGATTCTCATTCTTGGAACTTGAGTTCAAGTATGTTTGGAGAGGAAGATAAGAATATAACAGTAACTTATGGTGGGGGAGAATGGTTCTGGTATGATACTTACGATGTGGATAAAACTATAAAACCCGGTAAAACATCAAATGTTCAAATTATTGGTGATTGTGGAGAAATTGAAATTGTAAACAATACTTCAGAAACCAGTATTTGGTATGTTTATATATCACCAAGTTCAAGTTCAGATTGGGGAAATGATCTTTTGGGAACGCTTATATTATACCCTGGATATTATATGTCTTGGATAGCTACAACTGGATATTGGGATATAAAATTTGTAGATGAGAATGGTTATGATTATACATTCATGAATGAACTGATAAGTCCGGAAACAACTAACACATACACATTTTTAGATAACTTGAATAGATCTTCAGATTCTATAAAAGAGAAAATGATTAACTCACAGAAATATTCGGATAGATCAGAAGGAAAAGTAAGAAGAAAATTGGACTAATATACAATAAAAAACGGCGGAATTCTCCGCCGTTTTTTATTCAACTATTTATTTTATTCCAACAACAAATAATGAAGATGCCGAAGCAAAACCATTTGCTTCGATATGTGCTCTAATTTTCTCACCTTCGATTTTCATTGCTTCTAATTCATCTTTTCCCTCAAGTTGCTTAAGTCCAATATCAATTAGATTTACCCTCTCTTGTATCATCTTTGCATCTTTTGGATCAGGAATTGGCCAGCAGTAATCTATAACTTCGAAATTATATAAGTCTAAATTAATAATTATCTCTTTAATTTTACTTTTTGTAAAAGTATCATCATGATATCTTCCTGAGATAACATCAATTTTTGCAAACCAGTGATGAAGCAGTACATGAGACATTTGAGCCTCAGTTTGATCATCACAATACATCTCATTAACTATGAAATTACCACCATCTCGTAAAACACTTTTCATCTCTACTAATATTTTATCCATATTAGAAAGATGATGCAGAGAATTAGATATGCAAACCGTATCAAAAGAGTTATCATCAAATGGTAGATCATCTGCATTAGCTTTTACAAAATCTATTTCAATATCTTTAAAGTGTTCCTTAATAAAATCACCCGAACGTTGTTCAATATCATTTGCTGTTAATTTGCTAAAGCTTTTAAATTCCTTGATTATGTGTATGAATTCCCCTCGTCCGCTACCAATATCAAGAACACTTCCACCATCAATTGTTTTTAATTTCTTCTCTAAGTTTTCCATGCTACCATTTTCCTAAAATTTTATTTGATAGGAACAAATTGATCTCTTCCTGTTTTTTTAGTAGATTAAAGTTATTACTCATATTAGATATTTTCGAATTCTGAAATTCAATTTTAGAGCGATCCAGATCAAGAAGACTAATCATTCCATGTTTGTAATGCTCTTGAGCCATTTGTAAATTCTTCTCTGCAAGTTCTAATTTGTCTGCATATAACTTCTGTGATTGTTTAATTGTTTCAAGATCAGAAAGAAGAATTTGTAGATCAAACTCATTGTCTTTTGCTGTTAATTTAACATCTAGTTCCAGAAGTTTATGATTCCTTTTGGATTGAAGATACTGCTCTCTGGTATCTAATAGATTGAAAATATTGTAGCTTGCATTTAGTACAAGAGTGTTTGTACCTCTATAATAAGTTCCAAAATCATAGATATCATCTTGATCTCTGTGATATAATGAATATGATAAAGAAATTGATGGTAAAAAATTCATAACTTGTTGGAACAACATAGTTTTACTGAGTTTTAAATTTACTTGTTTCTGTTTGAATGCAATATTAGTTTTAAATGTAGCTTCTTCTATTGTTACATCAATGTTTGGTGAAGAAAATTCAAATCCTTCATCATCCAAATTTAAATATGAAAAAAGGGATTTTCTAAGTTTATTAAGATTATTTACCGCTTCATTCACAGCTATTTCATAATCTATAAGAGATATTTTACTTTGTTGTAATTCTAAGGTGGATTTATCTCCAGTTTCAAATTGGATTTTTACCTGTTCACTAATCTTCTGCTGCAACACCGAGTTCTCCTTTTGAATCTCTAGGTTTGTTTGTGCTTCCAAAACAGAAAGATATTTAATGAAAACAGTGTAAGCGATAAGTTTTCTCCTACTTTCTAAAGATAGATCAGCATTTGTTTTATTCAATATGGAAGTTCTCACATCATAATAACTTGGTTCATTTAAGCTGAATCCCTTAGTTAATAGTAGTGAAGCACTTTCCTCCCAATCTGGATTTGTATCATAATTCTTGGAGCGTGCTGCAGAAATATTAACAGAAGGTAAAACTCTTATCCAACTAGATCGCAGATCACTTGCAGCATTTAGATTGTTCACCTCTTCCTGTTTTATGTCAAATGAGTTTTCAAGCCCGACCTCTATTAAATCTTCAAGTATATATTCTTCGGTAAAGATTAAGATTGGTATGAGCAATATTATAATTAATACAATTCGTTTCATTATATCTCCTCAAAATTTATTAGATTAATTATCGGCAAGATTCATAAGCAGAAGAAAACAGGCAATATTTTTTTTCCTAACCAGAATTACCAATTCAAAATAGTTGTTTATTTATTATTTTAATATAAATTAACAATAATTTATTTGACTTATATAACTAAATGAATAAATAAATTGTAACTTAAAATATTGAATTGCGTTACAATATGTAGATTACGGAGAGGGAATTAGTTTTGGATAGAGAAAGAGAAATGATACTCAATGCCAAAAAAGATATCAACCAGTTTGATTATCTTTATAGCAAGTATTATCCAAAGATCAATAGTTTTATATTTCATAGAGTGAAAGAAGAATCTGTGCGTAACGAGATCGTTTCTAACGTTTTCTTTAAAGCAATGAAGAAATTAGCTATATTCCGATTTTATGATTCACGGAATTGTGGTTTCTCATCTTGGCTATACCGCATTGCTTTAAGTGAATTAAGTCAATACTTTTACGAGAGGAAACGTGAGAAGAGAATTCAAGACAATTTTGAATGGAATTTACCGATTGGTAAAACTATTGAAATTGAATTTTCTATAGTTGAGAAATTCATGGAAGAGCTTAAACGAGATGAGCAGAATCTGATCTCTTTGCGGTTTTATGAAAAACTAAGTTATGCAGAAATTGGTGAAATATTAAAGAAAAAAGAAGGTGCTGTGAAGGTTCAAACACACCGACTTCTAAAGAAATTACGAGAAAGAATTGAGAAGGAGATCGATCATGAAAGATCTTGAGAATAAATTATTATCTATGAGCGTTCCAAAAATTGAGAATGACCAATTTGAACAGGTTTTAAGAAATAAGCTAGTTAATAAGTATCACAGTAGAGAGACAGAATATGTAAAAAAATTCCGTTATTCAGTCGCTTTTGCAAGCATTTTGTTTGTAGTATTAATATCTGTCATCATCTTCCCAGAAATTGGTATTAGGGCAAATGAAGTCGCTTTTAAAAAAGAAGCTGAACAATTAATTGAAAATGCAAATGGGAACAGAAATGCAAATTATTCGGATGATGAATTTTTCGAAAATTTTGCTGAGAATAACGATAAATTCCATTATACATCTATTTACAATCCAAATTTAAAGAACAGGATCGATCCAGAAGAATATAGAGAAGATAAGACTTACATAATTCGGAAATATGTATCCCGGGATTCACAAGCTGTAATGATAATTTCTGAATTTGATAAGCCTGAGAGAAAAAAACAACTGCGTGAAGTCAGCTTTTAAGTGAAATAATTAATTTTAAATATTGAAGGTTTCTTGGAGGAAAAATGAAAAAAATATTAGTGATTGTATTAATAGGTATGATGCTAATCAGTATTCCACTTTTTGCAAAATCAAAGGTAAGAATGGGAGTTGTATTAGGTGAGAAAACAAATGAGCAGTATGGTATTCTAATAAAAAAAGTAACAAAAGAGAGTCCTGCAGAAAAAGCTGGTTTAATAGCAAAAGACTTGCTCTTGGAAATTGATGGAGATAAGGTTTATACTATCGATCAACTAACTAAGATGTTATCATATTTTGAGCCAGAGCAGAAGATAAAAATTACTTACAAGAGAGGTGAAAAAACTGATACTTGCAATTTAATATTGGAAGAACGTAAAGTACCGGAAATTCCTAAAAGAACATATATGGGGGTTTTCTTAAAGGATCTAAATGATAAAGTAAAACAGAAATTAAAACTTAAAGAAGATCATGGGATAATGATTAGCGAAGTTGTGGAAGATTCTCCCGCTGATAAAGCAGGATTAAAAGGTAAAGACATTCTTCTAAAATTTGCTAAAGAGAAGATCTATACTACAAAACAATTATTAAAAATGTTGAAAAACTTTAAGCCCGATGATGAAATAGCTCTAGAAATTTTCAGGGGTAAGAAAACTAAAAAACTCAAGATGATCTTAGGAGAAAAGGAAGATAAAGTTTACTATTCAGGAATTAATACTTCACATAATATTTTTAATATACCTGAGAATGTTCTATTTTATCAATATGATCTTCCCGATCATAATAAATGGATTGGTGTAAGATTAAATATAAAGACAGATAAAACTGAGAAAGATGGAAAGAAAATTATAACTAAAGAGAAGAAGATAACAGAAGTTATAAAAGGAACACCAGCAGAAAAAGCAGGACTACAAAAAGGCGATATTATCATTGCTGTAGAAAGTGATGAAGATTTAGATATTGGAGAAGCTCTTGAAGACAAAAAGGCTGGAGATGAGATTACCTTAACTATAGAAAGAGATGGAAAAGTACAGGATATTGTTGTTGGAATTGATAAGCGAAAAAGTACTAAAACTGATGAGAATGTAAAAGTTACAATTGATGATGGAGAAATAAAAATCTTAGTAAATGGTGTAGAAAAAAGCTTAGGTGATCTTGAATACCTTCGTGAAGGGTTAGATGAAATAGAGATTATCAATGACATTAAATTAGATGCACTTGATGATGTTTATGAAGAATTGGAGAAAGTAAAAGAAGAGCTGGAAGATATAGATATAAACATAGAAATATCTGATACAGAAAGTGAACTCTAATATCCTCCCTAAAGGTTATTAGCAAAAAATAAAGACCCTTGAATATTTAAGGGTCTTTATTTTATTTAGAAGAGTTTTTATTCACTAAATTTTTCAATTTGATATATGTAGATCTCGCAATTGGAATCTTTATAAGCATCTGGTGGTAATCCTGCTTTAGAAGAGCATAAACTTTGTAGGAAGGTATCTCGATCCCATCCTGTATCAGTTGCTACTCGTGGTAAATAGACTCCACTATGGTATCCCTGTTTTATCCAAACACCATCAATTCCCATACGGATTTTTTTATAATCAGAAATTTTTTTCATTGGTGACAATACGGAGATCTCGATTTTAATATTATCAAGATCATTTCTTTTAATATTTTGAAAACGAGGGTCTTCAAATGCGGAAGCAGTAGCCATCTCGATTACAGCTTTATAAAGTTGCATACGTGCATGCATATGCCCAATACAACCACGTAAATTACCATCTTTATGTAAAGTTACAAAGACTGCTTGTTCTTCCAATAAAATTGAATCAACGAGTTCTTTAATTATTAATAGTTTTTTATTCTCTAAATAGTATTCTATACTTCTTCTTGCAATATCTAATAATTTTGATTTGTTACTATCGGTCATAACTCTTGATTTTCTCTACCCTTTCTGCTGTGTATCAATATCTTTCGCATAACAGATGCATATTGTCTACGCTCTTTGATCCTGATGTCTCCAACAATAAAAATACTCAATAATAGTATGCCAATAACATATCCTGGCAAAAGTAACCATAAAGATTGTAGATTACTTAAATTCATTATAGTTTTATATGCAATATATAATGTTACCAACATTCCTGCTGCTAAAAATATATTATTTACGATTACTTCAAAAGATGCCTTTTTTTGATCCCACTTTAACATTTTACGCATAAAATCTTTTTCTTTTTTATTTAATGGAACAGCCATAAATATCTCCTTATAATTTTCTTTGCTACTTGAACCGAATTCCCCAACGGATTATATCAACAATTTTAACTTTCATCTCCTCTAATGAAAATGATTGATTCTTTGTAGACCATTCTGTTAGTAAAAAGTCAATGGTTCCAAATATTATTACCGTTAAAGCCCTTGGGTCAACAGCTCTGATGCTACCCTCTTTAATTGCATCAATAACCAGTTTTTCTATATACGAGATGTATTCCTTTAAGGGATTGTATGACGGATACAGCTCATAAAAATCTGGGCTTTGTCTCAATTCTATTGCTAAAAATCTGGCAATAGCAGGTTGCTTGGTGAAAACATCAACATGAAGATCAATGAATTTTGAGAAACGATGAAGAGCTGTCTTTTCTTGCAAAATACTGCTTTTCATCTCAGTTAAAATGTTTTCTATTAGTTCATCAAATGCAGAAACAAGAAGATTTTCCTTATTATTAAAATAGAGGTAAATAGTACCATCTGCAACATTAGCTAATGTTGCTATGTGTGATATTTTAGCTTTATGAAAACCTTTATGAGAAAACACTTCTATTGCCGCTTCTATGATAGCTTTTCTTTTTGATAATTGCTTATCAGATAGAGCATTCTTGCTTTTACCCATAACTTTTCCTTTGCATTATTAATGATATAGTCTGAAACAAGAATTGAATAGATATTCAATATGTCAAATTGTTTATGAATTTAATTCATTTTGTTGTTTTTTTAAGATGCTATAAGTGAGCTGTACTAAGAATATTTAATATTTCTTTGTGAATTTTAGAATTTGAAGCTACTATTGTGTCATTAGAATAGTGCCAGTTATTCGATTCAAATTGAGATATTTTCCCACTTGCCTCAGATAATATTAAACTACCTGCTGCCATATCCCAAGGTTTTAGTTTTCTTTCAAAAAAGCCATCTAGCCTGCCACATGCCACATAGCAAAGATCTATTGCAGCAGCCCCATCTCTTCGCACACCCTGACACCTTTTTGTGAAAGCCAGATATTCACGAATGTAGAAGTTTGCATTTTGCCAGCGGTCATATGGAAATCCTGTTGCAATTAGTGAATCAGAAATACTATTTTGATTTGAAACTGAGATCTTATCATAATTTAAGAATGCACCTTTCTCTTTTTCTGCATAAAAAAGCTCATTTAATATGGGATTATAAACAACTCCAAATTTAATAATATCATTTTCTTCAACGCCAATTGACACTGCACAAAATGGGTATCTGTGAGAAAAATTTGTTGTGCCATCTAGTGGGTCAATAATCCATTTTCTATTTGCACCTTCATTTATGATCTCCCTTTCTTCCGAAAGGATTGCATCCAGAGGATAATGCTTGTTAATTTGTGTAATAATAAACTGCTCACATTGCAGGTCCGTTTCAGTAACCAGATCAATATCACCTTTATGTTTAATATTCGTATTTGGATTCTTATAAGCTTTTCTAATGATCTCACCTGTTTCTAAAGCAAGTTTAATAATGAAGTCTAACATTATCTTCTCCAAATATATTATAGTTTTATTAAAATTTAGCCTTCTGAAGTAAACAGAAGGCTATTATTTAACTAATAAAAACTAATGCCACGTTACCACTTACCCAATATCAAGTTAGATAGTAATAGATTTATCGCTTCCTGTTTTTTCATAAGACGATAATTATTTTGAATGCGAGCAAGTTGAGTATTTTGAAAATCAATTTTAGATCTATCCAGATCTAACAAACTTATCATTCCTAAACGAAAATGCTCTTGGGCCATGTTCAGATTTTCCTCAGCTAATTTTAATTTGCTCTCATAAAGCTCAAATGATCTTTTCAATGTTGTCAGGTCGTTTTGTAAATTTGTAAGTTGAAGGCCATAATCCTTTTTACTTTTCACATAATCAAGTTTTTTAATTTTAAGGTTGCGTTTGCTGCGGATTATTCGCTCAAAATTATCCATTAAACCGAATATGTTCCAACTTGCACTAATGCTTAATGCTTGTGAATCACGAGAGTATTCTGAGAACTCATTAACGTCACCGTTATCGGAATGAGCAAAGCTATAATCAATCGAGATGGTTGGTAACAGATTCATGGTAGTTTGGAAATGTAACAATTTATTGATCTTTAATGAGTTAAGTTTTTGATTTAACAGATTATTTGAAGTGAATTCGGATGTAGTTGATATTGAGCTGAAGTCAGGAACAACGAACTCAAAAGCAGCGTCATCAATGTTAAGATATGAGAATAGATCTTTTCTAGATTTAGATAGCAAATTAGCAGCTTCATTTACAGCGATCTCGTAATCTATGAGAGATACTTCACTTTGCTTTAGCTCAAGAAGCGATTTATTTCCTGTTTCATATTGTACTTTTATCTGTTGCTGTATTTTATTCTGCAACTTCAAATTCTTCTGTTGGATTTCCAATGTTTCCTGAAGTTCCAATACGCCAAGATAACTTGCAAAAACATAGTAAGCAATTTGTTTTCTGGTTTCATCAAGTGAGCTTTTGGCATTCTTCATTCCGTAGATAGAAGTGTGAACATTGTAAAGAGATGGATCGTTCAGGAAAAAACTTTTAGATAATGTAAGATATCCACTTTTGCTCCAATCTGTTTCATTTGGTTCGATTATCTGATCGTAATATTTTGTTTTCCCTACACCTGCTGTTAAAGAAGGCAAGATACCATAAACACTACTTCTAAACTCGCTTGAAGAGTTTTTCTTATTAGCTATCTCCTGTTGGATATCGTAAGAGCTTTCTAACCCAATATTAATTAATTCTTCTAGCGTATATTGCTCTGCAATGCACAACAACGGAAGAATCATCAGTATAGTTATCGAAATTAATTTTTTCATTATTTCTCCTTCATCGTAATATTCTCAAGAATCAATTATCTCTTTTATTTTGCAACTGATTTTTTTTTGAACATAAGTGATATTTTTTCTTCATCTGGTGAACCTATTTGGATCAGCTCCCAGTTTTTGTCGTAATCATCAATAGCATGTCTGATAACTGTAACTTTCTCCTCAGAAGATGGTTCTGAACCTTGCCAGTGAACTATCTCAACACGATATTTAAGTGTTCTCTTCTTTCCATTGATCCTTACATCAATTTCTAAATTTTGTTCTGCTTCCAATGTTGGAATGGATAATACAACTTCTCTCATTTTAATCTCCCTTTGATTATATTTTTCCCTAAATTATTACACTCATAATATAACTTTGAGTTTTCACTCATATTTTAATGCATCTATTGGATTTGCATTTGCTGCCCTAAAGGTTTGAAGACTTATTGTTATCAGTGCTATCAGAATGCCAATAGAACTGGAAATCACAAAAACCCAAATATCTAGATCAGTGCGGTATGCAAAATTCTGGAGCCATTTACTCATGCCAAAATATATTAAAGGCCATGCAATTATGTTTGCAATAAGTACCCATTTCATAAAACTAAATGTGAGGATCTTTACAATAGCAGTAGAAGATGCTCCTAAAGTTTTACGAATACCAATTTCCTTTTTACGCTGGGAAATTGCATAACTGGCTAATCCTAATAATCCTAAGCAGGCAATGAATATTGCTAAACCAGAGAATACATTCACGATCTTGCTGGTTACTTCATCACGCGTGTAGATATCATTAAATTCATCATCCATAAAGGTATATGCAAGCGGGTGATCAGGATAGAGATCTTTCCAAGTTTTGCGAACATGTTCCATTGCTGAGTCTATCTGCCCTTGTGCAATTCTAGCAACTACAATATTTCCTGGACCGCGAGTTTGAGGAAAAATTATTACTGGTTCAATATTTTGGTGCATTTCAATAAAATGAAAATCCTTGATTATTCCACGAATTGTAACTCCGGTTTCATCATCAGGTCCGAAGAAGAAACGTTTCTCTAAAGGATTATCCCAGCCAAGTTTGCGAACCGCAGTTTCATTTATAATCACATCCATGTTTTCACGGGTCATTTCCTGTAGGAAGTTCTCACCTTGAACTATTTTCATTCCAAGTGCATCTATTGCATCGGCACTTAAAGAGACCTGGCTCATTATCCAAATATCATCATCTACAGCACCCTCCGGGTTTACTCCTGTGCGTCCGAAAGTTCTACCTGGTACATTCCCTGCAGTTGCAACTTTCTCGAAAGAGCCATGCTTTTTAAGTTCCTCTTGCAAAAGTTCAATTTTCTCGTACATAGCATTGTCTTGCATATCAAAAAGTAAAACTTGTTCTCTAATATAGCCAAGATCTTTATCTCTAATAAACTTTAACTGTTTTTGAACAACAGCTGTAGAACCTATAAGCGCAATAGAAAGTGCAAATTGGAAGATCACAAGGACTGTACGCATGGTTGTTCCCTTCTTACCTGATTTGAATGAACCCTTAAGAACAGTTACGGGTTTAAAGCCAGATAGGGCAAAAGCCGGATATAGACCGGATACAATTCCCACGACAATAAGAAGAATAAACATAAATGATAAAATAATATGATTCTGAAGAATGTTCATGCTGATATTTGTTCCACCTAAATTATTTAGCCATGGGAGAACGATCTCAACCAGTGGAATTGCCAGCAGTATTGAAATTAAGGTTATGATCAGTGATTCACCCAGAAATTGATTTATAAGCTGAGATCTTGCTGATCCAACTACTTTTCTCATACCTACTTCTTTAGCTCGCTGCATACTTTTTGCTGTAGATAGATTCATATAATTTACAGAGGCGATTAGTAGAACAAGAATAGCAATAGCTGCGAATATGTAGATGTTGTTCATGTCTCCCTTATTTGTTATCGCACCATCAAAAATGATATCTGTAGATTGTAAATGTACGTCATTCAAAGCTTGAAGAGTAATATCGAAATTTTCTCCAACCTCATTTTCTCTGCAAAAAGCAGTTAATCTCTCATCCATTCCAGCAGAGTTGTATCCATCTTTAAATCTAATGTAAGTCGGCATAGCTATCATCTGCCAGCTCTCTATCCAAATAGGTCGAGTATCATCGGGTTGTTGATTTTGCTTTGCTTGGGCAATCCTTGTGGCAAATGATTGTAATGCACTAAAGGATAAATGTGTGTTTGTAGGAATGTCATCCATAATTCCAGTTACGGTTAGATCATAGTTGTCCCCAGTTCGGATAATTTTATTCATTCCGCTTTGATCACCAAAGATCTTTTTCTCTTCAGATTTTGTTAGTACAACCGTAAATGGCTCATTTAATGCAGTTTCCGGATCACCTTCTAACAAATCAAATCCGAAAAAATCAAAAACATTTCCATCTGTTGAACATAGATTCTGAATGTATACTGATGGATTTTCCTCATGAGTAACAAGGAGTTGTCCCTGATTTGTAAGCCGGAGAAAATCTTCAGCCTCGTCAAATGCTTCTGGAATAGAAGGACCCAAAGCAGGGATAGTAATTCCAACACGTTGGCTGTTTGTTCCCATCGCTTTATCAATTGTTAGAACTCTATAAATGTTATCTAAGTCAGGGTGCATATTTTCATAATAAAATTCATATTGAATAAATAGTAAAATTATCAGACAGCAAGCCATTCCAATTGCAAGCCCAGCAATATTAATAAAAGAAAATCCCTTTTGACGAATAATATTACGCATTGCTAATTTAAAGTAATTTTTAAACATTTTTACCACCTATATATTATTTATTCTTAATAAAATAAAAGCAATTGGTATTCCAAACAGTTAACACCTTGTAAATGTGCGATATAGACATAATTGAGCTACTATGCAAATGTTCGTTTTAGAACGAATTATGTCCGTTGCTGAACACATTATATTATGCTAAACAAAATAAATAATATCAATTTGTATAATGCTGACTTTTCCCTTAATATGTAATTCAATTTCAAATTTGTAGAAACAAAACTTTTTGTTATTCATATTTTAAAATCTTGGCTGGATTTGTATTTGCTGCTTTCCAAGTTTTTAAACTAATAGTGAAAATGGCAATTGCCAGGGAAATAAAACCAGCGAATATGAATATTAACGGATTTATTGAAGTTCGATAAACAAAGCCCTCTAACCAATTTTTCATCAGGAACCAGGCCAAGGGCCAGGCAATGATATTTGCCACAACAATCCATCGTACAAATTGCTTAGAAAGCTGCCAGATGATTCCGCTTGATGTAGATCCCATAACTTTTCGAACTCCAATTTCCAGTTTCTTCTGTTCTGTAAGGAACGAAGCTAAACCAAATAATCCCAGGCAGGCAATGAATATACCTAATCCAGCAAAAATTCTGAATTGCAATCCCGCTTTGATCTCAGTATCATATGTATGTTGAAAGGTTTCATCTAAAAATTTATGTTCAAAAGGGAAATCAGGGCAGACCTGAAGCCATGCTTTTTCTAATTGTGCAATTGTATCTACAGAATTGTTTCCAGAAAATTTGAATATGATTCGATTGAAATACTCTGGAATATTGGTGATAAAAAGTGGTTCGATTTGATAACTTAATGGCAGCGAGTTGAAATCTTTAATAACTCCGATAACTTCAAATTCTCCATCACCTATTTTTAATCCAATCGGGTTCTCTATTCCCATCATCTCTATACTTTTTTCATTTATTAGAATTGCATTTTCATCAGTTTTTAAATCTTTTGAGAAATTACGACCCTGTACAATTTCCAAGTTAACAGTTTTCACGAAATCATTATCGGCAGAGATGAATGCAAAGGATGAACCTTCGTCACTTTTACTTCCTTCCCAGTTCATTCCGCGCATAATGTTCCAAACTTCATTTGGTGTACTGGAAGATCTTGTCATACTAACTATCCCCGGGATTTGATCTGTAATATTGGTAAAGGTATCAAACTTCTCTTTCAGATCAGAATTCATACTCATTACGAGTAAGTTCTCATTATCAAATCCCAGATCTTTTTTCTGCATATACTTCAATTGTGAGTAAATCACACCAGTTCCAATGATCAAGGAAACAGCTAGTGTGAACTGAATTATTACTATTATTGTACGTAAAGTAATCCCTTTACCTCCACTAACAAGCTTGGCTTTGAAGATATTAACGGGAGAATAGGATGATAGGATAATGGCCGGATAACCTCCAGCAATAATTCCCAGAACAATAACTGCACCGATTCCCATGGAAATTGTTTTCAAATTTAACAAACTAAGCGAAATTTCTCTGCCAGTTAGTTGCTCAAAAATTGGTAATCCTAATTCTACCAGCAACATAGATAAGAAGAAAGCAAATATTGTGTAGATTATCGATTCACCTATAAACTGGACGATCAATGATTTTTTTTGAGCACCTGCAATTTTCCGTACGCCCACTTCTCGAGCACGTTTTGTGGCTTGAGCTGTGGCTAGGTTCGTGAAGTTGATACAGGCAATAATAAGGATGAGAATTGCCACACTACCGAAAATGAAGATGTATTTTTGAGCAGTGGGATTACCTTCCATAGAATATAGATGAATGTTCTTAAGTGACTGCAATGATGCACCACTTTGTTCCTCAACATGCACCTTCATAATATTGTCTACTTTGCTCTGCACAGCGTTTATGTCGGCAGTATCTTCCAGCAATACAAATGTTTGTAACCAGTGAGAATACCAATCATCCAAATCATCATCGCGAGTTACTTTCCCTATATGCTGAATACTCTCAAACTTATAGTTAGTATAGATCGGCATATCTTTAAATACAGCAGAAACCGTAACTTCACCACGATTGTCATGAGAGAATGTTTTACCCATTGGATCTTCATCGCCAAAATATTTATGTGCCAAAGACTGTGAAATTACTATGGAATTCTCATCTTGTAGAGCTTCCTTAGAATTCCCTCTTATAAATTCAAAAGTGAACATATCAAAAATATTTGGAGAGGCATAAAAATTATCTCTTTCGCGAAAGACCTTATTATCGTATTGGAGAATACATGATGAGTTTCTAAAGTGCACAGATTCGATTACTTCAGGAATTTCTTCCACTAAAATACTTAATAGTGGATAAGGAGTAGCTCTGTTTATATTAACTTCACCTTTCATAGTGTATTTTTTATTTACGCGAGAGATTTTTGCAGAGTGATGGGCTTCGAACTGGAGTTCTCCTTGAATTAAAAGATAAATAATAATTGCTGTGGCAATTCCTACTGCAAATCCAAGAATGTTAACAAAAGAGTACATCCTGTGCCTGTTGATATTTCGAATCGCCAATTTAAAATAATTCTTAAACATATTTACCACCTATTTTTTATTTCCACTCATAATAAAATATTGCAATTGGCATTCCAAAGAGGTAATGCTTTGTTAATTAACAATATAAGTACCGAAAGCTACTTCATAAATGTTCATTTTAGAACAATAAATGTTCATGGATGAACATGTTATAATTGTGAAACTTCATTAATGAAATATAAATCAAACTATTCATAATTCAACGCTTTCACAGGATTTGCATTTGCAGCACGAATTGTTTGTAGTCCTATCGTAAGCAATGCTATCGTAATTACAGCCAAACCCGAAACTAGAAAAATTCCAATGTTCATATTCATACGGTAAACAAATTCATTCAGCCATAAATTCATAGCATACCAGGTAAGCGGCCATGCAATGAAATTTGCCAATACAACCCAGCGGGTAAAATCTACAGATAGAAGTGTTACGATCTGCATCACCGAAGATCCCAGTACTTTACGTATACCGATCTCTTTAGTACGTTGTTCTGTCATGTAGGAAGAAAGCCCTAGAAGACCTAGGCATGAAATGATGATCGCAATAATTGAGAAAACAGTTATAAAACCCGCAAAGGCTTGATCTTGGCGGAACTGGAAATTATAAACATCGTCCAGATAAGTAGCTCTGAAATTTGCTTCAGGATAAAATTCAAGATAAATATCTTCAACTGCAGCCAGGAAAGTATCACCCTGATTTTCGCTAATACGCACTAAAAATGAAAAATTCTCTTCACTATAATCTAGGAACATTGGATTTATTGTCCTTCTAGTTGAAGTAAAGTTAAAATCTTTCACTACTCCTATCACAGTCTTTATTTCTTGAGTGTCATTTTCTCGCTGGATCCTGATCGTTTTTCCTATCGGATTACCATCCCAACCGGCATATTCCATGGCAGTTTCGTTGATAATCACATTATCAATATTTGCTTCACCCAATTCTGTTTTGAAGTTCTCACCGTAAATTAATTCCATTTTTAAGGTTGGTATCAAACCGCTGTCTATTTTAATTTTGTCGAACATAGTTCCGTCTTCAGTTTTCTCACCTTCAGGAAAAACCTGAAACTTTTGCAAGGTTCCACCCGGAAGCGAATTGATCATACCAATACTATCAATTCCTGGTAACTGGCTTACTCTATCTTGGTAAGCTTCCAGATGTTCATCATTGTTAAATGGTAGATCAAGCACATTTTCTCGATTATACCCAATATCAATATTGTTTAGATATTCTATTTGAGACTTTACAATAAAAACTGCTGAGATGAGAGATATGGAAATTGTGAATTGTCCAACAACCAGTATGCGTCGTAAGATCTTTCCACTCTTACTTGTATGAAAACTACCCTTGAGTACTGAAAGAGCTTTGAATCCAGAAATAATGAGGGCCGGATAGAATCCTGCCAGTAATCCGACTAGACTAACAGCAACAAATAGTGCAAGGTAAACTTGCGGGTGTTGGATCAGATCAATGGAAGCCTGCCGATGCATGAAATCATTCAAATATGGTATTGATATTTCGAAGATAGCAAAGGCTATGATCATGGCAAAATAAGTTATCACGAGTGATTCTCCCAGGAATTGAAAAATCAATTCTCTGCGGCTGCTGCCGATGATTTTGCGCATTCCCACTTCCTTAGCTCGCTTAGCTGCGCGAGCACTGGAAAGATTAATAAAATTAATTGAAGCTATTATAAGTACGAATAATGCAATTATTCCTGTTGATATAACTTTTGAGCGATCACCCCTTCCCCAATTCATCGTATCGAATCGCAGGTTTCCCGAATCCAGATGCACACTTGCTAGCTGTTGTAAACGTGGTTCCCAGATGGAAGCAAAACCGTTATCAGCAGCATATGTTATGATCTTCTGTTTTACGCTTTTCAGGTCAGAATCTGGTCTTAATCTCACATAACCTGTAAGTGCTACGTTTCTCCAGCTACTCCACCATATCGGATTCCAATCAAGCCGGAACGGAACAATACTTTCAAAAAAAACACTGGAATTTGTAGGAGGTTGTTCCACGATCCCAGCAACAAATGCTCCTTCTATTTCCATGAAATCTATAGGTTTCCCGATTGGATCATCATCACCAAATACCTGTTGAGCTTTTTCCGGAGTCAGGTAAATCCCATTAGGATCCTGCAATGGTGTTTCACTGTTTCCAGATATTATTCTGAAATCGAATACATCAAAGAATCCGGTATCAGCTATCAAGGTAAAAGTATGAATATCTTCTGCATCTTCATCCGGTTCTAAATCGAGTCTTCGAATATTATCCCGTCCATTATTAGAAACTCTTGTGCTGGCCAATACTTCGGGAACACCTTCTTTTATTCCAGCTACCAAAGGTCCTGAAGTAATACCGTACATCAAATCTTCAACAGAAGTATCCTTGGTTAACAGCCTATAAATATCCTCTGAATTTGTGTGAAATCTATCATAAGATAGATCATCATAAACATAGAATGAGATGATCATACACACGGCCAATCCAATGGCAAAACCGAAGATATTAATAGCAGAAAATGCTTTTTGCCGAGTAATATTCCTAAAAGCTACTTTAAAGAAATTTCCTATCATTTTGTTACCCTCATAATTATTTTTTTGGGTAGGAACGTCTTGTTCCTACTCATATTTCAGTGCTTCTACAGGATTTGAGTGTGCTGCTTTTAGTGTTCTAAAACTAACGGTAATAAATGCAATTACAATTGAAACTAGAAATGATATCAGGAAAGTGATTGGTGAAATTTCTATCTTGTATGCAAAATTTTGTAACCATTTATTCATTGCCAGCCAGGCAATTGGTAAAGCTATAACATTTGCTATGCATACCCATAACATGAATTTAGAAGTTAGCAAACTTACAATATTTGGGATACTAGCACCCATAACTTTTCGAACACCAATTTCTTTGGTTCTAAGCTCTGCATAATAGGCAGAGAGACCAAATAACCCAAGACAGGAAATGATTATTGCAAGAATTGAAAAAGTTTTAAAGATACTGTTCAACCGCTGTTCATTTTCATAAAGTGTATTCAATTTATCATCTAGAAATGTATAGTTAAAGATAGCACCAGGTGATAACTCTTCAATTTTTCCTTCCAAAAATCTCATTACTTCTGGAATATTATTTCCAGAAATTTTTACTAATAAATTAGAACACCACATTGTGTTCAATTCCAAAACCAATGGCTCAATTGTATTATGGAGTGAAGCAAAATTGAAATCTTTAACAATCCCCACAATCTCTGCTTCTGTCCCACGGAAATTGGATGCTGTTTTTCCAATTGGATTTTCTAATTGAATTGATTTCAGCGCTTTTTCATTAAGAATAAAAGCAGGATTTTCACTTGTCCAATCAGAAAAACTTTTCCGCTAATAATTTCAATATCTAATGTCTCAATAAAATCTTTATCTACACGCAAATACCTGATTGGTGGAAGCTCTACTTCTTCTGGTATACTTTCTTGCTGAATATCTTCAACACTGAAACGCTCTCCGGGTAAATTTGAAGACATGGAAACTGCACTTATCGAGTTATAATTTAGAAGTTCAGATTTAAGTGATTCAGGATTATTAGAAACAGCTCTTCTAAGCTCTCCATTAATCTCAATTGCAACTATTTTATCAGTTTCAAATCCCAGATTTTTCTGCTGGAAGAAATTCATTTGTTGAAAGATAATGATCGTACTGAAGATCATAAAAACAGAAATGATAAACTGAAAAATCACTAGTGAATTCCTAACATAAGATACAGAAGCTTTTGGATTTTTTTGTCCTTTGAGTGAAGTTATTACATTGAAACCGGACATAAAAAATGCCGGATATAAACCGGAAAGTGTTCCTGAAAGAATAATTAGGAATATAATCAAAAGAATATTACTTGAAGTTAACATATCAGTTAATGATAGATCTAAACCTGTTATTGATCTATAAAAAGGAATACTGGTTTCAATTAACAAAAGTGCTACTAAAGCCGCAATAGAAGCAAGAATCAATGACTCGGCAAGGAACTGGAAAATTAGGTTTTCCCTAGCTGCACCTACTACTTTTCTAACTCCAATCTCACGCATTCTGTTAAAGGCTCTGGCTGTTGATAGATTCACAAAATTAACACCAGCAAGTAATAAAACAAGAACAACTATAAACGCAAAAACATATACATAAATTATGTTGCTGTTGGCACTCATTTCCTGTTCTAAATGTGATTTTAGATGAATATCTGTAAGTGGTTGAAAATGTAGTTTGGAATGCTCATGAATTTCTTTTGGATCATCAAACCAACCGTTGTAAAAATGTTCTGTGAATGTTAACATTTTTTCATTAGCATCTTCCATATTTGCATTTTCATTCATCAAAATGTAAGTTGAAAAATGTGCCCAACCACGAGATTCCATCCAATCTGCTGCTCCACGCTGTTCCATTTCATCATACAAAGTAGGCATAGAAACCAAGTATTCATAATTTAGATGTGTATTGAGAGGAAGATCTTCAATCACTCCGGTTACTTGCATTTCACGTTGATTCTGTTCATTTTGTAATGTTTTACCTAGGGGATTTTCTTCACCGAAATATCTATTTGCAAATGATTCGGTAAGCACGATAGAATTCAATTCAGTTAGGGCAGTTTCGGGATTCCCTATAATAAATTCAATATCAAACATATCTATTATTACAGGATCAACATAAAATCCATGATCTTCTTGAAAGCGTTTGATATTTTCGTTTTGAGTGTAACTGTATGTTTGAGAATAACAATAGAACATTCTTCCGGCAGATTCAATTTCTGGAATATCTGCCTGAATTTCCAGAGCATGAAGTGGAGAAATGACTGCCCAATGTAATCCATTCTCATCCAATCCCTCATTTGTTATCCTATATATTCTGTCTGCTTTTGAGTAATGTTTATCGTAACTTATCTCCGATCTTATATAGAACAGGATTAATAAGCTGCATGCTAAACCCAAAGCTAACCCAATGATGTTTATTGCACTATTCAATTTGTGTTTTTTAATGTTTCGCCACGACATTTTGAGATAGTTTTTGAACATAAATTATTCCTTTTCTTCTATTTCTTCCAAAGCATTTTTCACATCTTGATTTTCTGGATCGATCTCCAATGCCTTTTTATAATTATCTTTGGCTTTTTCCAGATCTTCTAAAGATTCATAAATGGAGCCAATACTAAAATAAAAATACCACAGATAAATATTTTCTGGAAATTCCTTGATCTGCAGTTCATAAAAACGAATTGCTTCATTCTGTTTATTAGCATCATTCAGTCTGTAAGCAATACTATAAAGATCAAATTCGTAAAACCTATATTTATCAGCTTGGTGCTCTTTCAGCTCATAGTATTTCATGATCGCCCCATCTACTCCTCCTGCTTTCATTGCCAGATGGAGTTCTTCGAAAATCGGTTCTTTCTGCTCTGGTTGTTCTTGAAATGCCTCTTCCAGATATTGAATCCAAATCGATTTATTTGTATAATTCTCAAATGATTCATAGCCCTTCAAAAGATCTTCATCCTGCATAGTCTTTAAGTCTTTCCCATCATCTAATCCTTTCTTTACAAGTGCTTCAGTATCAATCAGCATATTTTGAAATGCTCTCAAATCCTGCATCGAACCATCTGCTCCGTGTCCTGGAATAATTAGTGTATCCTCGGGTAGAATATCCAAAAGTTTTTGTACATTCTCTTTATATTTCATCACGTCACCAGTTTCATCGATGGATGGAAAGTGATTGCCATTCGATACAGCTCCTACATAAGCAACTTTAGATTTTGTGAACCAAACCATTACATCGTTATTTGTATGTGAATCTATTACAGGAATAATCATAATTTCTTCATCATTAAAATAGAGAATTATAGGTTTAGAAAAGGTCATTTCAGGAAGTAACTCAGCAGGAAATTCACTGAATAGGTTGATTCCGCTTGTTAAGGTTTTTCGTAGATTCTCATGCCCGATAATTATTGCACTTTTATCGAATATGTAATTACCACCTATGTGTTCAGTATGTTCGTGGGAATTAATAATATAAACAGGTTCTCCAGGCTGCAAAGAGTGTAAAATTTCTTTTAAGTTTTCTGCATGATTTTTCTGACCGGTTTCAACTAACAATAATCCATCATCACCAACAAAAGCTAGAACTTTCACATCGTAGCCACCACCATCAACTGTTAATTTGTACAAATTTTTAGCAAGTTCTGTTACTTGATAACCTGTTTTCTCTTCCTCTGCAAAACAAATTGAAACTAATAATGCTAAAACTAAAATAATAAATTGTCTTGTTTTCATGCTCACTCCATTTAATTTATTCACATTTTAATGATTTTACCGGATTTGCGTTTGCTGCCTTTATCGAGTGAAAACTAACGGTTACTAGGGCAATTATTAAAGCAACAGATCCTGAAATAATAAATAAAATTGGTTTCATAGTTGTTTGATATGCAAAATTTTGCAGCCATCTATTCATTGCGTAATATGTAATAGGCCAGGCGATCAGGTTTGAAATTAATACCCACTTTGCAAAATCTTTGGTTAGTATGAACACAATAGAACTTACAGATGATCCGAGTACTTTGCGAATTCCAATTTCTTTGGTTCGTTGTTCAGTAATAAAAGTAACTAACCCAAATAGTCCAAGACATGCAATGAATATCGCTAGTCCGGCAAAAGTTGCAATTTTTCCAGCAAAATTACGCTCGTTAAAGAATTGGAAATTGAAAGCTTCATCAAAAGTGAATGAGTTGAAATCTCGATCCGGCCAGATCTCACTATACAATGCTTCAATTTGCACGGTTGTTTCTTCAATATTATCTGCTCTTATAAGAAGCAAAGCGTTACCGGGAATATAATGCATTATCATTGGCTCTATCGTTTGTTTAGCATCACCGAAATGTATATCTTTAATCACACCGATCACATTCAACATAGCATCAGATCCATCAGCGGGGACATGAACTAATTGCTTTCCTTCATGTGTTTCCCAACCGGACATTTTAAAAGCAGTTTCATTCATAAGTACTGAATTCATGGAATCTGAAACTGAACCTTTGATGAAATTTCTACCAGCAATTATCTCAATATTAAGAGTATTAACAAAATCTTCATCAACAAAAATTTCATCTATCATTTCACCGTGCTCTTCATTTCGATGACCGAAAAATACTTCAGCTGTTGGTAAGGTTCTACCAGGCATTTGCCTAGATCTGGATGCACTATTTACTGCTGGAATATCTAACACTCGTTCTTTAAAAAGATCGCTCTGAAGTGTGATATTTTCATCAAATGAAGGAACAACAACAATATTTTCTTTTGAATATCCAAAATCTCTCTGCTCTAAATAATTAAGCTGACTTATAACAATTAGAACCCCCAATATAAGTGAGATTGAAATTGAAAATTGGATAACAACAAATACCCGCCGCAAGAATGTTCCTTTCTTACCAGATTTAAGTTCACCTTTAAGTGTGTTCACAGGTTTATATGACGATATTGCAAGTGATGGATAAATTCCTGAAAGCAATCCAATAATTATAGACACAAGTAACAATCCCGGAAGAAAAATGACTGATTGGAACATATTGAAATCTAATTGTTTATTCATAAAGGTTTGCAAATGAGGTAGAGAGATTTCTAATGCACTTATAGCAATAACCATGGCAATAAATGTTAACATAATAGATTCCGTTAGAAATTGCAGAGATAGCTGACCTCGATTTGCACCAACAACTTTTCGTATTCCAACTTCTTTCCCTCTTTTGGAAGCGCGCGCACTTGATAGATTAATGAAATTTACTGAAGCAACAAGTAGCACTAATATTGCAATAGCAATAAGGCTATAAACAACAGAAGAATCACTCTTAAACCGATTAAAAGCATCATACCTCAATTCAGAGGATTTTAGATGCATATCTAACAATGGCTGCAAAACAGGTGTGAACATCATCGTCATATTATTTGCACGGGCAACACTAATTATTTTGTTTTCAACTTCCTCTGGAATAATATCATCTTTAACTCGAATAAAACCTGTTAATGTGAGATTTTCCCAAGAATCAAACCACATTGGATTTATTGAAACATCTAAAGTTATTATTGCTCCATATTGCATATGACTATTAAATGGATTATTCTCAACAATCCCTGCAACATAACCATTTTCAACATAAGTCATGTCGAGAGCCTTTCCAAGTGGATCTTCTTCACCAAAAATAGCTTCTGCAGTTTCTTGTGTTAGATAAACTGCATTTGGTTCTGATAGTGGATTTTCTTTCTCTCCACTTAATATGTGAGGCTTAAAAACACCAAAGAATTCGGAGTCAGTTAGCATTGCTCTACGGAAAATTGACATAGAATCGGGAACTTCAATATCTGCACGTTTTATCCTTGTTCCGTAACCACCAATTCTGGTTGCAGCTTCAATTTCAGGAATCTCATCAGTTAGCAGCGGATATAAAGGTCCAACAGTTACAGCTGAGATCCAGTCCTTAGAATTGTCGTTTGAAACAACTCTGTAAACATTTTCCGGTTCTTCTATATGCCTATCAAAAGTTATATCATCGTAAACATATAAAGTTATAATTATGCAGACGAATATTCCCAAAGCAAAACCAAAAATATTAATAAATGAGAATCCTTTGTTTCTCATTAAATTCCTATAGGCAATTTTAAAATAATTTTTTATCATATTTTCTCTCCATGTTACTCATACTTCAATGCTTTTACTGGGTCACTGTTAGCAGCTTTAATCGTTTGATAACCAACTGTTATAAATGCAATCAGAAAAGTAATTAAACCTGTTAGAATGAATAATTCGACACTAAGCGGTGTATGATAAGCGTAATTTTGTAACCATTTATGCATTACATACCAGGCTATCGGGCAGGCTATAATATTCGCAACAAGCACCCATTTAATAAAATCAACTGTAAGTAGATAAACTAGATTTGTTACCGAAGAACCAAGCACTTTGCGGATCCCGATTTCTTTGGTTCTGCGTTCTGCCAAATACGAAGCTAATCCAAAAAGACCCAAACAGGAAATGATAACTGCAAGAGATGCAAATAGATTGAACAATGTAGCAAGTTTCTTTTCATCACGATATATCCGGTCGTAACTCTCGTCTAGGAATGAGATCGAGACAGGATATCCCGGACTCAGCTCTTTACAAACCGCCTTTACATGATCCATTACTTTCTTTTGATTTAGTCCATTATATTTGATTAGATAATATGTGGATTCATCGGTTGTATTGTAGAATATCAAAGGCTCAATATCATGAGCTAAAGGTTTAAAATTAAAATCATCCATCACACCTACAATCTCCAGATCGTAATCAAAATACTGCATATGTTCACCAATGGGATTATCTAATTTAGTCATATCTGCAAGGGTTTTATTGATAATGATCTCTTGGAAGGATCGTTCGCTGGAGTCGGATCTGGAGTTGAATTCTCTTCCTGTTAACATATTGATTCCCAGAGTTTGAGCGAAATCACGAGTGATACCGCAATTTCCGATCAAAGGCTCAAATCCATCTTCTCTGCCATTCCAATCCCAGCCTGAACCATTACTCCAAATTCCGGTTGGAAGAAATGATGACCCGCATAAAGACAAGATATCGGGATGGTTTGTTAGCTCCGACCGGAAACTCTCATATTTTTCTTTTAGAACATCGTTTGATCGAATATACATCACATCTTCTTTATCTAAGCCAAGTTTCTTATTTTGCATGAATCTCAACTGATTGAAGATCGTGATCGTGCTGATAATTAGAATTATAGAAAGTGTGAATTGGATTATCACTAATATTTTTCTGAACAACATTCCACCCTTTCCTGATGTTATAGAACCTTTTAACACTTTCACTGGTTTGAACGAGGAGAGAAGGAATGCTGGATAACTTCCAGCAACAATACCGGTTCCAATAACAATTCCAGCAATTAATAAAATTGTGAATGAATTCAAACCTAAACTTAAATCTTTACCAACAAATGAATTGTAATATGGCAGAACCAGTTCGACAATAACCAAAGCAAACGCCATTGAAAGCAAAGCTAAAAGAAGTGATTCAAACAGGAATTGTCTGCTGAGTTGAATTCGATTTGCTCCCACAACTTTTCGCAAACCAACTTCCCTTGCTCTTCTGGCACTTCTGGCAGTGGATAGGTTCATATAATTTATGCAGGCAATCACCAAAATTAAAAAGGCAATTATTGAGATCAGGTAGATCCCGGTTATATTATCCTGTCTTCCGGTAGCAGAATACAGATGCTTCTTAGTAAATGGGAAGGTATATAAAATTGTAGTTGATTCTTCTCCGTGTAGTACTTGAAAAAAGTGTTTTACCTTATCATTGAATACCAGATAATCTACATTGGAATGAAGCTGGATATATGTAGCATGGTTGTTGGTCCAGCCATCGATATTCTCTCCTAACTCCCGCAGAAATTCAAAAGGGACAACTAGATCGAGTTCAAAGCTGGAATTGCTGGGAATCTTCTCCATCACTCCAGTTACAGTGAAGTTAAATTTGTTATTAATCGTTAGTGTCTTTCCTAATGGATTCTCTTCATTAAAATATTTTTTTGCCATTTTTGGAGATAGAACTATTGAATATGGCTCTGAAAGTGCTTGCTCTTTATCACCAAAAGCGAAAGGAAAAGTGAACATACTAAAAACTGAATTATCAGTAACATCCAGATATTCATTATGTGACTTATCTCCATTCGCTACAACTGCTGGGGTATAGCCATAACGGGTAGCTGCTTTTACTTCCGGAAAATGTTCCAGCAATTTTCCTGCTAAAGGCCCTGGCATGGAACCTACACTAAAGGGGCCGGAATCATAATATTGTGTCTGGATCATTTGAAAAATATTTTCGCTGTTCTGGTGGAATTTATCGTAGTTCAGTTCATCTTGTACCCAAAGCGAGATGAGTAGACAAGCTGCAATTCCAATGGCTAAACCGAAAATGTTACTAAACGAAAATCCTTTGTGACGAATAATATTACGTAACGCAATTTTAAAATAATTCTTTAACATCTATTTCTCCTAAACTTAAATCAATTTGTTAAGATATTTCAAGTTGGGAATCGTTTTTCGTTTCGCTCAAAACCGATTTGTTATTCATACTTTAGGGCCTCTACAGGATTTGAAATTGCTGTTCTTATTGTTTGGAAGCTGACAGTAACAACTGCTATTAATAAAGCAAAGCAGCCAGAAATAATAAAAGTTAATGCTCCAATTTCTGTTTTATAAGCAAAATTCTGCAGCCATTTTTCCATAAGATAATAAGCAACTGGCCAGGCAATAATAATTGAAATGATCACCCATTTGCAGAATTCTTTTGTAAGAAGAACTGTGATCCCGGTAACCGAAGCTCCCATAACTTTACGAATTCCAATTTCCTTGGTTCTTCTTTCTGTTATGTAACCTGCTAAACCGAATAATCCTAAGCATGAAATGAAGATCGCTAAAATGGTAAAATATGTTATTAATCTTCCAGCATTTTGCTCAGTTTGATATAAATTCTCTAAAGTTTCGTCGAAAAAACGGAAGTTCCAATCTATGTCGGGATCTATTGATGAGATCAAAGCATCCATTTTTTCTAAAGTCTGCACAGTATTTGCAGAGTTAATTCTAGCTAGGAAGTATCGTGCTCTACTTGTATCAGAAATTATTGCTAAAGGTTCGATCTTTCCTCGAACAGTATTATAATTGAAATCTTTCACAACTCCGATAATACGGATATTTTCTTCATAAACATATTTACCAATGGGATCTTCCATTCCCATTCTGCGAACTGCTTCTTCATTTAATATTATGCAGTTTGAATCTGCTTTGGTATTGGCAGTAAAGTTTCTTCCTTCCAAAAGTTCGATCTCAAATGTCTTCAAAAAATCGTGTTCAATGTTTATCATATGAAGCTGAAATGAATCATCTCCAACTCTACCTTCCCAATCATTCACTCCAGATGCAGGGCACTCATAAACTGGAAGCACATCCATGTTAGTAACAGCGGTAACATCTGGCATATTTAGTAGAGATTCTTTTATCACTTCATATTTATCTTTTAGTGTGGGAGAGAAAAATGAATAGACCAGATGATGTTTATTGTAACCAAGATCTTTATTATAAATAAACTTTAATTGCTTATGAACCGTTAATGCCGAGATCAGCAAAATAATTGATAAACTAAATTGTGATATTACTAGGATTGTTCGGAATAATGAAGCTTTCTTCCCACTGACAATTGTTGATTTTAGCACATTTACAGGTTTGAAGGAAGAGAGCAGGAGTGCCGGATATATTCCCGAAATTAGCCCTGTGATCAGGGTAATTCCAACTAATAATAAAATAGTCTGATTTGATTGAGTAAAATTAAGAGTAATTTCTTTACCCGAAATTTCATTGAAAACAGGAAGTAATAATTCAGTCAGCAAAAGGGCAATTGCCATTCCTAAAAATGCGTACATCACTGATTCTAAAAAGAATTGGAAAACTATTTTACTTCTTGAACTTCCAGAAACTTTTCTTATGCCTATCTCACGTGCTCTAGCAGCTGATTTCGCAGTGGAAAGATTCATGAAATTTATGCAGGCAATAAGTAACACTAATAAAGCAATAAATGAGAAAATGTAAATAGTTTTAATGTCTCCTCTCATTGTGAAATCGTAGGCTGCATCTGAGTTTAAGTAAATATCTTTTAATGATTGTAAGAAAAGGATAGGCTCAAATTCTGAATCCTCCTCAAAATAGAAATCTTTAATTTTTCCATCAACAATTTTGGGATCTGTATTTTCTGAAAGTAAGACATAGGTAGTGAAATTGAAAGAGCCCATATTCATATCATCAATGTTCTCACCATCTTCTTTAATTAAATGGAATGGTGCAAGAAACTCGAAATTAAAGTGAGAATTCTCAATATTATCAACAAGACCTGTAACAGTAAAGTCACCTCTGTTCTTCACCTGAACTATTTTTCCAAGCGGATCATCTTCGCCAAAGAGTTTTTCTGCAGCCTCTGTTGTTAAAACTAAGCTGTGAGCATCATTTAATGCTGTTTCAGGATCTCCTGCTAGAAGTGGAATTGTAAATATCTTAAATATTGATGGATCTGCAACTCCACTATTAAGCCCAACAAACTCTTCATTCTCATTTTTACGAATTTGGAATCTTCCCCAATTCTTAAAACGGCAGATCTCTTCAAACTCGGGGATATCATCAATAATATTTGGTGCAATTGCAGCAGCTGTTACACCTACTACAAATTTTTCTCCATTTGTGTTAACATCAACTAATATTCTATGAATTCGGTTATAATTCTCATTAAATTTATCAAATGATAACTCATCTTGAACCCAGAGTAAGATTAAAAAACAAACAGCCAAACCTACAGCAAGTCCAGCAATATTGATAAATGAAAATCCTTTGTGACGAATAATATTACGTACCGCAATTTTAAAATAATTTTTGAGCATTTATTTTTCCTAAGTAATTTTTTTTACTATTCATATTTAAGTGCATCCACCGGGTTAGAAACTGCTGTTTTAATTGTTTGAGAGCTCACAGTAATTACAGCAATAATAAGCGCAAAGCATCCGGAAATCACAAAAACTGAGATCCCAATCTCTGTTCTATAAGCAAAGCTTTGCAGCCATTTATTCATTACATAATACGATATCGGCCAGGCAATTATTACAGAAATTAAGATCCACTTGCAAAACTCTTTAACCAATAGGAATGTAATTCCCAGAACGGAAGCTCCCATTACTTTTCTGATCCCAATTTCTTTAGTTCTATTTTGAACAAGAAATGTGGTTAATCCCAATAACCCCAAGCAACTTAACAGAATAGTTAAAGCACTAAAATAGAGTGCTAGTTTTCCAGTCTGCTGATCTCTTCTGTACATGCTGTCTAAAGTTTCATCTAAGAAATAATATTTAAGTGCATGATCGGGTGAGAAGATCGTGATCTGTTTTTTCAGCTTTTCAATTGTTTCAGAAATATTATTACTCGATATTTTGAGCGTCATATAATTTGTTCGATCTATGTTGTTATAAATTATCAAAGGCTCAATTTTTGAATGTAAAGAAGTTGAATGGAAATCCTTCAGTACACCAACAACATTCATTTTAATTGATTCTCCGTCTTGAACTTTGAAAGAAAAAGTTTTCCCAATTGGTTCATCCCAATAAAATTGTTCAGCTGCAGTTTCGTTAATTATCACACTTTGCTGTGGGTCAGTAGAAAATTCTTCAGAAAAGTTTCGTCCTTCTACAACTTCAATTTCTAAGGTTGGAATATAATTGGAACCAATGAATAATTTTTCTCCCATTTGTGGTTGATCATCAGGAAATCCTTCCGGATACATAATAGCTTTTTGAATTCCTCTCCCCGGGAAGAGAGAAGAAAAACCAACATCCTCAATTTCCGGGATTTCAGCTAGAAGGTTCTTCAAAGTATCTATAGGTTTGTTCTGCAGAATAGATCTAACACCTGGAATTATGATCATGCTATCTTCTTTAAAACCAGAGTCACTATGCTTCATAAAATTTATCTGATTGAAGATTGTGATAGTTGAAATTATTAGAATTATGGAAATAGAAAATTGAATTATTACCAGTATGCTTCTTAAATGCGATTTGTTCCCAGCTCTAAAGAAACCCGATTTAATTATGTTAATTGAACGTAATTTTGATAAGTAAAATGCAGGATAACTACCAGCTAAAATTCCTACCAAAATAGGGAAGATCATTAATAGTGGAATAATAGATGTTGATGAGATGAATCCGAGATCTATATTTGTGCCGAATAAATTACTGAAATTAGGTCTGATCAATTCAATTAACCAAACGGTAAGTACCATCGCAATAAAGCTTATAATTATAGATTCCATTAAGAATTGAATTATTATTTTTGGCCTTCCAGAACCAACAATCTTTCGCATTCCAATCTCTTTTGCTCTGGAAGCAGAATTAGCAGTGGAAAGATTAATGAAATTAATACAGGAGATCAATAATACAGAAACAGCAATGAGAATAAACAGATATAAATATTTGATATCAGCTTGAGGAGCAATATCTCCAGCAAGTTCCGAATGAAGATGAATCTCTGTTAAAGGTTGTAAGAAAAACTTCAATGAAGCCCCATAAGTGCTTAATAACTCACCAATATGTTTCTCTATGAATTGAGGGAACTTCGCTTCAACATCACTTAGCTCAGCATTTTCTGTTAGTAGTAAATATGTAAAAAATTGTATATGAAACCAATTTGCCATTAGTTGTTCATTTTGTGCATAAAGTGTTTCAAAAGAACCCATCATATTAAATCGGAAATGAGAATTTTGAGGAAGATCTTCAATAACACCGGTTATTGTATAAGGTTCACTTCCATTTATTTCTATTGTTTTTCCAATTGGTTCGTTATCCTCAAAATATTTATTTGCCATGCTTTGAGATATGATTACAGTATAAGGTTCTAATAAAGCAACGTCAGGATTTCCAGAAGAAAATGGGAATGTGAAGATCTCGAATATTGAATTATCACCATGACAAACACCACTCTCGACAAATGTCTGTTCGCCAATTTTAATTGATGCTCTTGTAGGAGCTTCTAATCTGGCTGTGTTCTCAATTTCAGGGAATTCAGTTTTTAGTAATTGTGCTGCTGATGGCATAGACATTGGATAGACCATATGATTTCCAGCTTCTAGATCTACACATAATCTCTGGATACGATCCTTTTTCTCATTGAAGTTATCAAAGCTCATCTCATAAGCAACCCAGATCATAATTAACATAAATGATGTTATGCCAATTACCAATCCGATCAGATTAATAGATGTAAAAACTTTGTGCCTTCTAATATTGCGTAAGGCAATTTTCAGATAATTCTTAAACATTTATTTCTCACTACTCATATTGTAATGCACATGCAGGATTTATATTAGCTGCTCTAATAGTTTGAAAGCTAATTGTGATTATAGAAATTATAAGAGCGGCAACACCAGCAGCAATAAAAATAAGTGGATTGAATGAAGTGCGATAAACAAAGTTTTCTAACCATTTTGTCATTCCATAATAAGCCAACGGCCAGGCTATTGCATTCGCAATAATTACCCAACGTGCAAATTCTTTTGTAAGTAGGAACACAATCGATCTTACAGATGATCCCAACACTTTACGGACAGCAATTTCGCGTTGTCTTTGTTGAGTTGTAAAAGAAGCCAAACCAAATAATCCAAGACAGGCTATCAGAATTGCCAGTATAGAAAATACTGCAATATTAATGGCAAAAGCTCTATCCTGACGGAATTGGAAATTGAAAAAATCATCGAAAAATTGAATATTTAAATTTGCTTCTGGAAATGATTCCAGAAAAATTCTGTTAAGCTCTTGAAGTGCGAATTCCTGATCCTGCGGTTTTAGTTTTATAAGTAATCTTGGAACAAATTCTCCACTATGAACCAGGATCATAGGATTTACTTCACGCCTTACCGTTGTAAAATTAACATCTTTTATCACACCAATAATTGTTCTTTCCAAATGAGCTTCATTCTCATCTATCATCACTAACTTTTTACCTATCGGATCATCCCAGCCTAAAGTTCTCATTGCTGTTTCATTTATAAGGACTGCATTTTCAACATCAGATGGGAAGTCTGCTGAGAAATCTCTGCCTTGCTCTAATTTGATCTGCAGAGTTTCTACTAGATCATTATCTATCATTAACCTATCGAACATCATTCCTTTATCTTCATTATGCCCCTCCGGAACTACTTCTAATCTTACTAAAGTTCCACCCGGCATATTGCTAATCGTTCCAACAGACTCAACAGAAGTCAGGTTCTCGATCTTATCTTTCATTACAATGGCTTGCTCGTTATCAAAACTTGGTAAAACAGCAATGTCATTTCTATTATATCCCAGATCAATGCTGTTTAAATAATGAATCTGATCGATTACGATGAATACTGCAATGATGAGTGCAATAGAAACTGCAAACTGACCAACAACTAAAACTCTTCGTAATAAAACACCTTTCCGGCTACTTTTGAAATTACCCTGGATAACACTCAGCGGATTGAATCCAGATAAGATTAGTGCTGGATAGATGCCTGCGAAAATTCCTACAATAATGGAAGTGAAAATTATGAATAGCGTGAACTGGTAGTTTTCTATTAAGTTTAAAGTTAGATTCTTTTGAAGAAAGTTATTAAGGTGGGGAAGAGCTATCTCGAACATTGCAAGTGCTAGGATCATGGCAATAAATGTTATGATAACCGATTCTCCTAAAAATTGCCAGAAGAGCTGAATTCGATTTCCTCCAATTACTTTTCTTAAGCCGACTTCACGAGCTCTACGAGTAGCTCTGGCGCTAGAAAGATTAATGAAATTTATAGATGCAATTATTAACACAAAAATGGCAATAATTGCCAATGTGTAAACTTTCATTTTATCATTTTTACCGTTATTCATAAAATCATACCGAAGATGAGATGAGCCAAGATGAACTTCTTTTAAGGGTTGTAGACCCGGCTCAAACACTTCTGCAAATCCACCGGCTCTGGCATATCTGCTCAGCTTCTGCTTTACAGCTGCAGGGTCACTACCAGGATAAATTCTGAAATATCCACATAGTGCCAGGTTCTCCCAGCTATTCCACCAGACAGGATTCATTTCAATATCAAGAGCTCCAATCGCTTCAAACTGGATATGGGAATTTGCCGGAGGTGCTTCCACAATACCAGCTACATATGCATTTTCCAATCTACCTGCTACGATAGGTTTGCCAATTGGATCTTCTCCTGGGAAAACAGCTTCTGCTATAGCAGGAGTAAGGTAGATACCATTCAAGTTCTGCAGTGGATTTTCTTTTTCCCCAGATAATATTTTAAAGCTGAATACTTTGAAGAAATCAGGATCAGTGACTAATGATAAAGCTTGTATCTGGTCTTCGATCTGCTCTTCCGGATTTTCAATAATCTGTCCTATGTTTACTCTTCCAAAACCCGTGAGCCTAGTTGCAGCAGATATTTCCGGAATATTGTCTACCAGACCTGCCATTAGTGGACCCGAAGTAATGGAATAGCTGAGAGCACCATCTGCTTCCGAGTTATCTACTGTAAGCATGTGATAAACATCTTCCGGTTTATCGTGAAAGTTATCGTAAGTGAGATCATCGATTACGTAGAATGATATTATAAGGCATACTGCCAAACCGATGGCAAAACCAAAGATATTAATAAATGAATATGTTTTTTGACGTAATAAATTCCTGAATGCGATCTTAAAATAATATTTTAACATTAATTTTCCTGCCTTATTATATAATTTTATTATATATAAAAGCAATTAATATGCCAAATAGGTATGGTACCAATTAGTAATAAGATAGAGATAATGTATTATGAAAAATATGTTCGATAGAGAACGATAAACGTCCGATGGCGGACAGTAATATGTTAATATATTAAGCTGAGAATTATACTCTTATTTGTAAAGAATTGCTTGTAAATTATTTCATCAATATCATCTTCCTGAATGCTTGAGTTTCTCCATTTTGTGTAAGTACAGCGTAATAAATTCCAGATGAAACTGGTTGGTTATTTTGGTTCATTCCTTTCCAAACAACTGAATTCTGCTCTTCATCAACTTCACTTAGGATGATATCGAATTCTTTTACTTTCTGACCTCTAATATTATAAATATCAATTCGTGCATTTTCGCGCAAATTATAGGTTTCAAAAGAAATAGTTGTCGTTGGATTAAATGGATTAGGATAGTTATTCAATTGAGAAGAAATATATGGAATGGATTCATCATATGCACTAACCGGATTATCTAGCTGAACAAAGCTAACTGAGTTATCATTGAAATTAGGAACTGCCAGTATATTGTTAGTTGGATTTATGTATATATCTGCAGGATCGATAAAGCCACTAGCAGCTAACTCAATATTATTGTTAATGTTGTTCCCAACAAATTTATAAACAGCATCTGTGTGCCAAGATGAGATATAGATATTTCCCTGAATATCACGTGCTAATCCATCTAGAGAATATATATTTGGATAAAGCAGAAACTCAGTTTCTGCAGTTTCTACATCAAAAGAATGAATCATAGCAACGCTGCCGTTATGACCGCAAACAATCATTCTGTTAAATTCTTCATCAAATATCATGCCGTTAGGAGCGATGATCCCATAATCAATGAACAGCTCATAAGTAAATAACTCAGTATCTACTTTAAAGATTTGATTCCCCCAATAATCTGAGACAAAGAGATTCCCATTCAGATCAAAATCAATATCGTTGAGTAGTGCAGCTTCGGGGATGTTAACGAGTCCAATAATGTTACCGCTTGCCAGATCAAACATTGCCACACCATCGCTTGAGGCTGCGAATAGATTATCTCCATGAATTTTTAAACCAACAGTAGAATTTAAAATATCAGAAAATATTGAATGTTCTCCTGCTGAATCTATAATTATTATCTCACCTGAAGCATAATTAGAAACCAGCCATTGTTCATTAACATGATCCCATGTAACACTCTCCGGTTGATTCAATAAATTTTGTGCAAATAAAATTCCACCTGAACATAACAAGATCAGCATAATTAAAGTTGAGTTAAAAAGTACATTTTTCATTTTAATCCCCCATTTTTTATATTACAAAATTATATAATATACTACTCATACCTAATGCTCTCAATTGGATTTGAAGCTGCGCTGCGAATAACCGTATAGCCAATTGTAATGAGAGATATTAACAAGGCAAGTCCGCTGCCTAATAAGAAAACATCTATTCTAACTTCAATTTTATATGGGAAGTTCATGAGCCATTTATTTACCAGGAAGTAACTCACAGGCCAGGCTATAACATTAGCAATAACCACTAATTTGAAAAACTCTGAAGAGATATTCTTAACAATACCCGGAATGGAAGCTCCCAGTATTTTGCGAATTCCAATTTCCTTTCTACGTTGTTCGGCTGTGTAGAATGTAAGACCTAAAAGTCCGATACAGGCAATAAAGATAGCGATTGAGGAAAAGAAGGAGATCACCCGGTAAGATTTCTCTTCGGCTTTGTAAAGGTTATCTATTTTCTCATTAAGGAAAATGTAATCAAACGGGTGCTCCGGGTATAGTTCTTCCCAAACTCCTTTTATGCTCTTCATGGTTTCAGGAATGTTTTGAGAACTCAATTTAATTGAGACCTCTTTAAAAAGCCCCTGCCAGCGCATTAACAAAAGTGGAGACACTTCAGATTTCATTGACTTGAAATGAAAGTCTTTTACCACTCCAATAATCTCTGGCTTATAGCGACCATCTCTATTTCCAAACGCTATTGTATAGCTGTTCCCCAGTGCTTCTTCATTTGATGCAAATCCCAATTGTTTTACGGTAGCTTCGTTAACTACTGTTAAGTTTCTAAAATCTCCACCTTCCATATCAGAGAGTCTTTTCCCAGCCAACAGAGGAATCTCATAAAAATCCAAATAATCCTCATCAATAGATTTAATAGCAATGTTAAAATTATGCTCTTCATTTGCCAAATCTGGAATAATGAAGGTTCCATATCCGCTATCCATAACTGGAACTCCCAAACTAGCAGATGTAGCTGTAACCCCAGGAATAAGTTCTAGCTCTCTCTTTATAACATCATAATTTCTGCCGATTCTAGTTGGTGTTTTAAGAATAAGAACCTGATCCTTTTCAAATCCCATATCGAAGTTTCGCATGAAACTGGTTTGCTGGTTAATAATAATCGTGATTATGATAAGTGAAATAGAAATGGTAAATTGGAAAAGAACTAACCCTCTCCGTAGCAGATTTGATCCCGAAGAACTCTTTCCAATATTTCCTTTCATAACCCTAGAAGGTTGATATTTTGTTAACACAAAAGCAGGATACATTCCGGCAATAATTCCGATTAGCAAAGTTGAGACTATTACTATTAGCAGGATAATAGGGTAAGAGAAAATATTGTAGATTAGCTCTGTTCCTATTAGTTGTTCGAAAAAAGTTTGGCTTAGTTCTGTCATAACCAGGGCAATTCCTAAAGCGATAAATGTTACCATAATAGATTCACCTAAAAATTGTCCAATAAGCTGCCCTTTATATGCTCCGAAGACCTTTCTCACTCCAATTTCTCTGGCTCTTTTTATGGCTCTGGAAGTAGTTAGATTTATAAAATTTATACAGGCTAGAATTAATATAAACAGAGCAATAGAACCCAGCATAAGCACGTTCTTTATCGAACTGTGAACATTAACATCATCATCACCTTCAGAATGTAGATGAATAGACTCTATAGGTTGCAACTCGACACCGTGCTTTGTGATACTATCTGTTTCTTTTTTTTGGGTTAAAAAGATACCACATTTTTCTTGAAATAGCTCAATATTAGTCTCCTGATGAAGCATCACATAGGTAAAAGACCCAAAGGTTCCATGCCAGTTTTCCAACCAAGATGCTTTAGAGAGATTAATTAGGCAACTATAGGTTATAACAATGTCAAAAGTGAAATGGGAGTTAATAGGAACATCTTCAATTACTCCAACTACCTCGAGATCCAGTTTGTCATTATATTTGATCACCTTACCCACTGGTGATTCTTCCCCGAAGTATTTCTGTGCTAGATTATGGGATATAACTGCAGTGTTCTTTGTTTTTAGAAACTCATCATGGTTGCCCATAATGGTGTTGTAGCTGAACATCTCAAAAAAATCTTCATCGGCAAAAATCACATCTTCTTCATAGAACTTTTTATCATCAAAAACCAACAGGTTCTCACTGGAAAAATATACTCGTGTCACCTTATCAAGTTCAGGAAACTTCTGTTTTATTGCTGGAGCAATCCGGGCGGACGATTGCAATAGGCTATAATTCCCAGCTGGATCTGTGGTGTGTGTAGTAAGACGATATAACCTATCTCTGTTTACATGAAAATTATCATAACTGAAATCCTGCCAGATGTATAAACCTACTAAAATACACGCTGTTAATCCCAAAGCCAATCCAAAGATATTAATAATCGAATAGGTTTTTCGTTTGATAATATTACGATAAGCAATTTTTAGATAATTTTTAAACATTTGTTACTCCTTAACAGTTATCACTTAAATGGAATACTAAAATTATTATTTGGAACAATATATAGTTTGTAATTCAAATAATCAAAGGTGACATTAAATTTCATTAACAAGGGAAGCCCGATTACACCTAGGTTTTCAGGATGGATCCTTGAAGTATTCTTATCTCCAAAGATTGCGGTGAGATCATCAAATTGGTATTTTCCAATTTTCATACTGCTGATCTTCCCACTAAACTCGGTAGATTTCCCTTGTGCTCCATAACTTTGAGTTTCTTTTGCATCTTCTGGTGGTTCAATATTGTGTTCACTGTTCAAGGCAATTTTTATTGGATAGACTCCACCAAAATCAATATCAATATTGTTACTGTAAGTTTTGTCATCAAGTGTTGTAAGAGTAAATGGAATTGCATGAGTACCGGTATCATTTTCATGTATATCTAATTCGCAACCCTCTCCTGAATATTTAAATTGCTTAGGATCATGAAGAATTACTTCGTTTTTAATGAAGTCGAACTCAACAATGAAATGCTTGAAAAAAGTATTGCATAATTGTCCATCAGTTCCGGGAAACATCCGGGCAAATCCTGCAGCAGGTGGAGAAACTAAAACAGGTTGTTCAAAAAAAGTTATATCTTTGAATTTTAATGTTAGATTTTCGGATGTATAAGCCTCAGTCGGATCGCCCTCACCGGCTCCACCAATCGATCCTTCCTCAATAGGCTTTAACTTAAGCTCATCAACTAATGAAGAGCCAAACAGCCAAACCTGATCCCATAGTATTCCATTATCTATCATCAATGTTGCTTTTTTACCATTAATTTCTAAATCCAACAATGGCTTTCCATTATGCATTTCAAAAGGAATTTTAATCGGAAGATTGGCATCTGCATGAATTTTAAAACTACCCGGACCTGTGTTTTTTAACGTATCTGATTCTATTGCATTTTGGGCATTCAAGATAAAACCTCCTAAGGAAAGTATAGCTATTATTAGATAGATTATTTTTTTCATTTAGTTCTCCATTTTATTATTAAATTTTTTACTTCGCAAACTAGTTTTATAATTATTTTGCTTTGCAAAGTTGATTTATTACTATTCATATTTTAACGCCTGAACAGGATTTGAAATTGCTGTTTTAACTGTTTGATAGGCTATTGTGAGTGTTGCAATAAACGACACAATTACTGCAGATAGAAGCAAAACCCAAAAAGATATTGAAATACGATAAGCAAAACTTTGAAGCCATGAATTCATAATAAAATATATTACTGGAATCGCAATGAGAACAGATATTCCTACAAGTTTTAAGAAATCCTTTGCTAATAGTGAAACAATACTACTCACGGAAGCACCCATTACCTTTCTCACTCCAATTTCCTTTGTTCTCTGAATTGCACTAAACGATGATAAAGCGAACAACCCCATACAGGCAATAAGAATAGCTAATCCGCTAAAGACCCCAAAGACTTTCCCAAATTGAATATCCTTTGTATACTGTTTGTTAAAATGATCATCCAGAAAAAAGTAATCGAAAGGATTACCAGGTAGGATATCTTCCCATACTTGCTCTATCTGTGATATTGTGCTTTGCAAATTCCCAGTTGAAACTTTCATAGAGAAAAATCTACTTCGATTAAGCACAAGAGGAAAGGCCAATGGTATTACATTTGTTTTTAAAGACATTTGATTAAAATTCTCTATAACACCCATCACGCACAAGCTATCGCGACTAATATAGATAGTTTTCCCAATAATATCTTGAGGGTTAGAATATCCATATCTCTTTACTGCTGCTCTGTTCACGATCGCTTCAGTTCTACTCTCTTTTAAATCTGGAGTAAAACTAGATCCTGCTAGTAGTGGAAGGCTGAATGATTCAAGGAAATTATGATCTATTCCTACTAAATACATCACTTCACTTTCTTCTCGAACTTGATCTTCACTATAACTTCCCTGACCCCAGAATATTTCAACTCCTGGTACATTAGAAGAAGCTGTGAATGATTTTATATTTGCTAAAGATGTAACTTCCTGTTTAAAGGTCTCAATTGTGGTTACACTTAAAGAGTCACTCGCAAACACGCTAGGTCCATTTAGTACAAGTGTTTGATCTATATCGATTCCCAATTTTTGATTTTGTAGGTAATTCATCTGATTAAAAACAATAATAGTTCCGGCTATAAGCACTACAGAAATCGAAAACTGGAAAACAACCAATATTTTGCGCATTAAGCTTCCTCTTGAACTTCTTATCCATGCTCCCTTTAAAACGATTACAGGTTTGTAGGAGGATAGTACAAAAGCAGGATACAATCCCGATAAAACTGAACCAATAATAAATATAACAGCCAACCAGATCCACATTCCAGAACTAATCAGATTGGATGCTGTCATATTTGAACCGGTCAGGTTTTTAAAGAAGGGTACTGTTAATTCCATTAATACAAAAGCAATGACTAAAGCTATTATATTTATAAGAAAAGATTCTATTAAAAATTGCTTGATAAGTGTTGATTTATTGGCTCCTGAAACTTTTCTGATGCCCACTTCTTTAGCACGCTCTAATGCTTTTGATGTAGATAAATTAATATAATTTACCCATGCAATAACTAAGATAAACAGTGCAATTATCGTTAAGAATCTTACAGCTGATCCATCACCGTTTTCTGCTGGTTCAGATTCTTGCAGCAGATCAGAATATAAATGGATACTTGCAAGAGGTTGTAATGGAAACTCATATTTGACATCATATTTTCTCCATTCTTCTCCCTTCTCATTTTCCAACCAGGCATCAAATTTCTTATCAAAATCTTTATGATCGGCTCCATCTGCCAAAACAACATAAGTATTGAAATCATACCAGCCCCATGCCGTATCAACCTCTTCTCCCCAAATTTCTCGTAATGTATCGTGTGAGATTAAGAAAGTAAATTTAATATGAGAATTTTCAGGTACATCAACACAAACACCTGTTACTACAAAATCCATATCTCCATCCCAAGTTATGGTTTTGCCGATTGGATCTTCTTCACCAAAGAACCGTTTTGCTGTAGACTCTGTAATAACAGTTTTATTTGTACCTTCTAAAGCAGTTTTGGGGTCACCTTTAACAAGTGGGAAGGAAAGCATTTTTATGAATGATGGACTTACCGCCTGGATATCATCTTCACGAAAGCTTTTTTCACCATAACTCATTATTCCATCAAGTGGCAAAGCACGACAATATTCTAATACTTCTGGGAAGTTATCTTTCATTGCAGGGCCAACAGCTGGCACTGCGGCAGCACATTCTACTATCAATTCACCATGTTTATAAATATTGAATTGAACACGATAAATATTTTCATAATTATCATGGAATTTATCAAAGCTGTTTTCGTAACTCACATATTGCATAATGATGATGCAAACAGCCATCCCAATTGCTAATCCAAGAATATTAATTAATGAAAATCCTTTGTGACGTACGATGTTCCTATAAGCAATTTTTAGATAATTTCTGAACATTATAACTTCCTTCCTTCTCAGTCTATATTGTATTCCACAGATATGATTTCTGTTTTACTCATATATCAGTGCATCAACTGGATTCGCATTAGCTGCTTTTATAGTGCGGAAACTTACAGTGAAGAGGGCAATTATAAGTGCAATAAACCCAGATATAATGAATACACCTAACCCAATTTCTGTGCGATAGGCAAAATTCTGAAGCCATTTATTCATTGTAAACCAGGTAATTGGCCATGCTACAATATTTGCAATAATCACTAGTCTTGTAAAATCTTTAGAAAGAAGCAAAATAATCTCTCCAACAGAAGATCCCATAACTTTGCGTACACCAATTTCTTTTATCCTTCTTTCTGTGGCGTAAGAAGCTAATCCGAATAATCCTAGACTTGCAATGACTATCGCCAAGAACGTGAAGTACATAAATGTTGTAGCCAGATTTCTTTCTTGTTTATGAATTTCATTGAAATGCTCATCAAGAAAACTATAATCAAATGGCATATTGGGGAACATCTCCTTCCACTCATTTTCGATCTTATCAAGAACAGCAAACACATTTGTCGGTTCAATTCTTACTGAGATAAAATTCCTATAATCCGGAGCATAATTCAGGGTCATTGGCTCAATCTTGTCTCGTAATGGATTTACATGAAAATCTTCTACAACTCCGATGATTGTTACGGGTACCATTTCATCATTTTCCTTAACAAAAGGATCTTTAAATGTTTTTCCTATCGGATCTTCCCAACCAACATCTTTCACCAGAGTTTCATTCACGATAACATTTCTTCCCTCATTCTCATATTCAGTTGAGAAATTTCTACCCTCTTTTAACTTTAAGCCAAATGTTTCTATGAATTCTGTATCAATTCCCATTGTTTTCATTAGCCAGGGTTTTTCTTCGCTAAAACCTTCAGGGAAAAAACCATGTCCTTCGCTCGCTCCTGCTCCGGGAAAATTTGAAGAAATTGAAACATTGGAAATTCCTGAAGTATTTTGCAGTTTCTCTTTTAAAACAACTGATTCTTCTTCCACGGCATCTCCGCGTAGTGTCATAACAAGAACATGATCTTTATCAAACCCCAGTTTCTTATTTTGATAGTGCATTAGTTGTTTATTGATGATGCCTGTGCTGCAAATGAGAGTTATTGAAATAGTGAATTGGAATACTACTAAAATATTTCTGAGATAGGATTTTTTGTAACCGGATGTTACATTACCCTGTATAATTGAAATGGGATTTAAAGCAGACAAATAAATGGCCGGGTAGAATCCTGAAAGTAATGCCATTGTTAATAGGAATAGAATTCCGGTAGCAAATAACTTCCATTGTACAAGAAAATTGAATACGAGTTCTAATCCAATTAATTTATTAAAAACAGGATGTAATATCTCAATCAATACTAACGAGATCAAAGCTGAGAATAGTGTTATGATCACTGATTCCAACAAAAATTGAGTGATGAGTTTCTTCCTACCTGCACCAACGATTTTACGTACACCTATCTCTTTTGCACGTAAAGTATAATGCGCTGTTGTTAAGTTAATGAAGTTAATGTAAGCAATAATTAGAATAAATAGTGCAATTAAAGAAAAAACATAAACATAGGTTATGCTACCATCGTTACCATGATTATATGAGAGATCGGAATATAGATGAATGTCGGTAACTGATTCCAGATGAAGTAAAAATTCCATTCCGGTCGTTTCCAGATTAATTCCCATTTTCTCCATTGCCAGGTTATTAATTTTGCTTTCAAATGCTTCAGAATCAGTATCTTCTTTCAAGCGAATATAATTATAACCACTGAAAGAACCCCAGTTTTGTGGAATGTCCTCAACTTCAGGGCTATGAATAAGAGCATTTAACTGTAAGTGAGAGTTAGTTGGGATATCTGTACAAACGCCTGTAACTGTAAGTTCCTGTGTATCATTTAATAATATTGTTTTACCAATAGGATCATCATCATGAAAATATTTCTTTGCCAGAGTCTTAGTGAGAACTATGCTATTTGGTTCTGTGAGAACTTGTTCCTTCTCTCCTCTTAATAATTCGTAATCAAAAACTTTAAAAAAATCTGGAGTAGCAGAAGATATTGAGCTTTCAAAGAATTGTTTATCACCGAACTTCAAAACAGATTTATCACTTCCTCCAAAAACCATTGTAGCTGCTTCTATCTCCGGATAATCTTGTTTCAAAGCTGCTGGCAATGCAGCCATTGAAACTGCATATTCAAGTGGTTGCCCTGCCAATGTTCCTCGAACTACAACACGGTAAAGGTCTTTATAGTTCTTGTGAAATTTGTCGAAGCTGACTTCATTTATTATAAAAGAGGCAATAAGAAAACACACGGTAATACTTATTGCCAGACCAAGGATATTTATTATTGATAACGTTCTATTCTTCCAGATATTTCTGAATGCGATCTTAAGATAATTTTTTAACATTCTTCTTTTCCTCTATCTATTAATTTATTACATAATAAGCAATTAATATGCCAATTGAGTAAGGATAAGATAAATAAGAAGATAGGTTGTAAACTAATGTGGTTAAACGTCCGCATGCGGACATCTGACGTTCTCATGCGGACATGTTAATTTAATACAATATCTATTACTTTTCCTCTCAATTCAGGAAATGGAATCAGCTTAGAGATCATGTACAAGAGAATCAAGAAGAGATGACATCGTTTCTCCTTCCTTTCGAAGCTGATTTCTTGAGAATTAATCAGTTCGACATCGTTTTTGCCTGCCGTCAAAAGCCCTGTCGTTACTCATATTTAAGCGCATCTACCGGATTGGAATTTGCTGCTTTTATTGTTTGATAACCTATAATTAGTAATGCAAGAGCAAGAGTTGCCAGACCTGGCAGAACAAAAATCCAGATATTTAACTTGATTCTATAAGGGAAGTTACGAAGCAGCAATTCCATTAAAAAGAATGCAATAACCCAAGCGATTGCATTTGCGATAAGAATTGATTTCATGAAATTTGAAGTTAGTAATTTCACAATTTGCTGTACAGATGCGCCATGTACTTTTCTAATTCCTATTTCCTTAGTTTTCTGTTCAGTTAGATACGATGAAAGACCAAACAAACCCATACTCGAAATGATGATTGCTATAACTGCAAAACTACTTAATAGTAGTTCTAAACGTTTAGATTTTCCGTACATAGCTCCTATATCATCTTCTACGAAACCAAATTCAAACGGGAAATCAGGATTAAATTTCTTAGTGATCGCTTTAATCTCGGTAATAGTGTTTTGCATTTCTGAACTAGCGATTTTCATTGTTAAAAATCTATATCCCCAATTTGTTGTAGAACAGGAAATGAATAACGGATTGATTTTATTATTTAATGACATATAATGAAAATCTTTGATAACTCCGATAACTTTGTAAGATTCATTCCCGCGATAAATTGATTTCCCAATTGGATCCTCCATTTGCGTTACTTCTGCATATCTTTCATTAATAATAATGTTCGGTGAATTTACAGGATATTTTTCCGAGAAGAACTCACCACTTGCCATTTCAAGTTTCATTGTTTCAATGTAATCGTAATCTACATTTAAAGTTGTTACCAGAGGATTTAAATTTTCATCCATTCCATCCCATTTCCATCCTGAGCCGTTCATATAGCTCCCTGTTGGTAGTTGAGAAGATAGTGTAGCTATTAGAATATTACTTTTTTGAATAAGTTCATTTTTGAATATCTGATAGTTCTCCATTAAATCACCTTCCAGCTTTATGTATAAAAGGTGTTCTTTATCAAAGCCCAAATTCTTGTTTTTCATTAACTGTGTTTGCTTGAATATCACTATGATGATTATAATTAGAACAATAGACACAGTAAATTGGAATACTACTAGACTCTTTCGTTTATTTGATTTTGAACTGCTGAAAGTATTACCACTTTTTAATACTGATACAGGTTTGAATGCTGAAAGTATTACAGCTGGATATATTCCGGAGAGAATTCCTGTTAAGATCGTAATTGTAGGAATTCCCCATAACACAAATTTGTTTGAAAGACTGAATGAGATATCTCTATGTAGTATGTTTCCGAATACTGGTAGAAATACTTCTACTAATCCGAATGAAACAAAAAGAGCAAATATTGTTAAAATAACTGATTCACTAAAAAATTGCATCATGATTTGTTTCCTACTACCTCCTACTACTTTTCTAAGTCCAACTTCTGATGCTCTTTCACCTGAGCGTGCTGAAGATAAATTGATAAAATTAATACAGGCGATAACCAGAATAATAATAGCGATATAAGAAAACATAATAACCAATCCCAGATAGCCGTACAAGATCAAATGTAATCTTGAAAATGGATACAATGAGGCTTCTGTATCAGATTCATAAGAATCTTTGATACGATTCTTTATCTTTTCTTTCAGCTGTATATAGTTAGTTCCTTTAGCTAGTTGAACATAAGTTGTGTAAGATAGATTATACCAAGTCTTAGTTACATTTTCTTCCCATAGTTCATTCAGAAATTCCACAGGAACAAAGACATCAAATCGAATTGATGAGTTATCGGGTATGTTTTTGAATATCCCTGCAACCTTTAGATTATATTGATTATCAAAGAGAATTGTTGCACCTACAATATCCTTACCTTTATAATATTTCTCAGCGATATCTTCTGATATGAAAATTGTGTGAGGGTCGTATTTTGCCGCTTCTAAATCACCTTGAACAAAAGGAAATGAGAACATTTCGAAAACAGAAGGATCTGCAAATTTAATTCTCTCTTTGAAAGATGTATTATCATAAGCGATCAGATATTCAGCATAGCTGTTGTTTAATCTGGCAGAATTAATAATCTCGGGGTACTCTGTCTTTAGAACAGGACCTAAAGCAGGAACACTTCCGTATCCAAAACTTGTCCTCTCACCATAAGTGGTATAGTTTGTAACTAAAAAGAGTTCGTTAATATTCTCATTGAATTGGTCAAAAGTGATTTCTGTATTCACCCACATTAGAATAATAATGCATACAGCCATTCCCACAGCCAATCCGAATATATTGATAAATGAATAAAACTTATGTCTGAAAATGTTTCTTAATGCTATCTTGACATAATTTTTCAGCATATTTCCTCATTAATGTTAATCAGCTCGATATCGTTTTTGCCCGACGTCAAAAGCCGAGTCGTTATTCATATTTCAGCGCATCCACTGGGTTGGAACTTGCTGCTCTGATAGTTTGAAAGCTGATGGTGACAATTGCAATAAGTATTGATGAAACAATAGTTACTGCAAAAACTCCAGTACCCATATCTATTCTATAGGCGAAATTCTGTAGTAACTTGTTGATAATGTAATAGGCTAGAGGACAGGCAATTATATTTGCTATAATGATCCATTTGGTAAAATCTTTTGATAGAGTAAAAATAATATTTGGAACATCCGCTCCTAAAACCTTCCTGATCCCAATCTCTTTGGTTCGCTGTTGAGTCATAAAAGTGGATAAGCCAAACAGACCAAGGCAGGCCACAAAAATAGCAAAAGCTGTAAAAATTTTCAAGATTATTTCCATCTGCTGTTCGGCACGATACATCGCCTCATATTGTTCATCAAAAAATCTGAATTCATGTTTCTTTTCCGGATCGAATTTTGTTAAGGTTTGCTCCAGATACGAGATTGTATTTTCTGTATCAGCACCATTAATTCTTACAACAAGTGTTTCAGCATATTCCTTTATCAATAAGAACAGCATCGGTTCGATAGGGTCGTGAAGTGATTTAAAATGAAAATCCTTCATTACACCAATTATCTTCCCTTCCATCCCCCAAGCGGAAAATTTTGTATCGATCGGATCTACCAATCCCATTTGTCTGATAGCTTCCTGATTTAATACAAATCCAAAATTAGTTTCATCAGAAAATTCTTCAGAGAAGCTTCTACCTTCTGCCATTTCTATTTCGAATGTTTCAATAAAATCGTAATTTACAATATTGTAATGCACAAGGAATGTATCATCTTCCGGTTTCCCTTCCCATACAGAACCGGACATCGAATTCATTATTCTATGTGGAAGAGCCATAGTTGCAGAAACACTTTCCACTTCAGGATTTTTTAATAGTTCTTCTTTTAATTCATCATATTTATCAAATCCTCTGATATCAGTATATACAATTTGCTCTTTCTCAAAACCAAGTTTCTTATTTTTCATAAATTTCAATTGTTTAGAGATCATAAGTGTACCGATGATTAGAATGATAGATAATGACCACTGAGTAACAACCATTACTTTTCTGAATAACGAACCCTTGGAACCCGAGATCTGTGAACCCTTGAGTGCAGTGACGGGCTTGAAAGAGGAAAGCAGAAATGCAGGATAAATTCCTGTAAGAAATCCAATTATTAAAACAAAAACTATAAGACCAGATAACATGGTTGGATTTAATAAATACATTAATGATAAATCTTTAGCAGCGATATTATTAAACGCTGGCAAGAACAGCTCAACCATAACAAGCCCAATAACCAAAGAAATTAGAAGAAGTATCATAGATTCACCCAAGAATTGCCAGATCAATTGACTCCGTTGCGAACCAACTACTTTTCTTAAGCCAACTTCTTTGGCGCGTTTTGTATATCTGGCAGTGGTTAGACTTATAAAATTCACACTGGAGATCACAATGATGAAGATAGAAATAATGCTGAATAAAATAATGTATCGGAAATCTCCCATTCCACTCATATCAGCTACAAAACCAACAGAGTGTAGATGTGTCTGAAAGATCGGTTGTAAATATAGTTCAGAAGCTGTACCTTCATCCTTATCTTTTAAGTAATTCCGGATCTTTTCAGACATTTGTATATCATCAGTATTTTCTGTTAGCTGCAAGTAAGTGTAAATCGAATTACTGCCCCACTGATCAAGATCCGGGTTTCTATCGACCATTATTTGGAATGGAAGCAGATAATCGAATGATATATGGGAATTTTCTGGAACATCATTAATAATGGCAGTTATTTCAAAATTATTGTTGTAAAGTGAAATATTTCTGCCTAATGCTTCCTCATCTTTAAAAAGTTTTTTCGCAGTACCTTCTGTTATTACAATAGATTTTTTTGAAGAAAGTGGTTCCTGATCACCCTTAATAATTGGAAAACTGAACATCTTTAAAAAATCTTCATCAGCAAAGGCTCCCATAATTTCAGAAAATACTTTATCATCAACTTTAAAATCTTGTGCATAACTATCATTATATCTGGTTGCACCAACGATTTCCGGGAAGTCTCCTTTTATTGATTCTGCCAACGGTACAGGAGTTACTGCAACCTGCATACTTTGTGATGAATAACTTTGGTTTTCTAGAATGCGATAAATATTTTCTCCATTTTCATGAAATTTATCAAAACTGATCTCATCAAAGATCCAAAGTGAAAGCAATATTCCACAGGCTAACCCAATTGCCATGCCGACAATATTTATAAGTGAAAACACCTTTTGTCTCATCAGATTTCTTAGCGCGATCTTTAAATAATTTTTTAGCATATTTTCCTCTATTAAAATTTATCAGTTTGACATCGTTTTTGTCTGACGTCAAAAGCCGATTTCTTATTCATAATTCAAAGCTTTCACCGGATTCTTATTCGCAGCATTTACTGCCAGATAGCTGACAGTAGTTACAGCAATTAGAAGCGTAATCAATCCAGAGAGCATGAAATATCCAATTTTCATATCAATGTGATAAGCAAAATTCTGTAGCCAGCTTTTCATGATGAGATAAGCAATTGGCCAGGCAATGATATTGGCAAATACAACCCACTTGGTAAATTGTTTTAGCAAGATCGAAACTATACTGGGTACTGATGCACCCAGAACTTTTCGTACACCGATCTCCTTAGTTTTCTGTTCAGCTGTGAAAGCTGCCAGTCCAAATAAACCAAGGCAGGCAATAAAGATAGCCAAAACTGCAAAAATACTGAAGAATTGCCCAGTTCGCTGTTCTGACCTGTGCAGATTATCGAAAAAAGAATCCATAAAGAAATATTCAAACGGTTGATCTCCCGAGAACTCATTCCATTTAGCTTCGATGAATTCCAGGGTTGCCGCTACATTCTGTGGTTGAATACGTACAGCCAGATAATGATCATAAGCTGAACCGGGATGTAACATGATCAATGGATCGATCTCTTGATGTAGGGAAGAGATGTGAAAATCTTCTACAACTCCAATTATAGTAATCGCATCTTCTGAGTTCGGTACAAAAATCTTTTTGCCAATAGCATCAGTGTATCCCAAACGCTTTACAGCTGTTGTATTAACAATAACATTGTCATCGTCGGAATGAATATCTTCCGAAAAATAACGTCCTGCAACCAATTTAATTCCCATTGCATCCAGGTAATCATAGTCTCCACAAAGCAGTTTCAAATCCAGGAGCTCTTCCGGAGCTGAGTCTTCGGCTATGAAACTTTGGCCACCAACTGCTGTACCCGGAATATGATAGGTAGCACTGGCATATTGGATTGCCGGATTCTTGAGCAGTTCTGCTTTAAATGTAGGTATATCATCTCCAATTATGCTGGCTCTATCAATGATCAGAAGCTGCTCTTTATCAAAACCCAGTTTCTTATTTTTTAGGTATTTCATTTGGTGGTAGGCAATTATAGTACACACAATAACCAGAATGGAAATGGAAAATTGGAATAGCACCAGCACATTGCGGAACCAGGTTTTGTTTTTACCGCTGAACAAACTTCCCTTAAGAACCGATAGAATTTTAAATGAAGCCAGCGAAACTGCCGAATAACCACCAGACATCAAGCCCACAACAATTACCATAAGCATTAGAATTGGAATTGTAGCAACACCAGCAAAATTTATATCCAGAGCTTTATCTGTAAAGTTATTGAAATAAGGCAATAGTATCTCGATAAATACCACTGCAATAAACATTGCGCATAATGTTATCAATATCGATTCCATTAAGAATTGACGGATGAGACTTCTTTTACTTGAACCAAAAACTTTACGCATTCCTATCTCTTTGGCTCGAATTGCTGAGCGAGCTGTAGTAAGGTTCATAAAGTTGATGCAGGCTACGAATAGAATAAAAAAACCAATCACAGCAAAAAGATATACATAGCGAATATCACCGACTTTACCAACACTCTCCTTAGTAGTACTGCGAAGGTAAATATCTCTGAGTGGAGTAGCATAATAACCAGTTCTGTTTCCAAGTGCTTCCCATTCTTCTCGCTCCATACCCATTATTTGTGTGAATGCAACAGCTTTTTTCCGACGGACCAGCTCGTTGATTTTGGGAAGTACCACTTCAATGTTTGTACCTTCTCTAATTTTGAAATAAGTATATATGTAATTACTCCAATATGAATTATCTGTAGCAGCTCTTGTGGAGATTAAGGAAGCCAGCATATCAAAACGCCAGTGGCTGTTAGCAGGCCAGGCTTCTACAATACCAACCACTTCTAAATCCCGTTCACCATCAAAGCTGAGAGTTTTGCCGATTGGATCAACATCCCCGAAATATTTTTGTGCAATTTCCCCTGTAATTACTAAAGTATTCTTACGAGTTAAAAGATCGGTGGGATCACCTGTGATCAGCGGAATTGTGAAAACATTAAAGATAGTAGAATCAGCATAAAAAATTCCATTTTCTAAAAAGTTAATATCATTATCTTTATAGGTAACCAGTTTATTTACAGCGTGCAGAAAACGGGCGGCACTTTCTATTTCCGGGATCTCAGCCATAATATCTGGTGCCAGCGGAGGGTTACATTTGATTTCACGACCTTCTTGATTACCAATTTTATAATCAAGGCCGGTAATGAAGATGCGGTCGGCATCTTGTTGGAAATTATCGAAACTCAATTCATCCTGGATCCACAAAAGGATTAGAATACTACAAGCAATTCCAATTGCCAGTCCAATAATATTAATTGCCGAAAATACTTTGTGTCTGAGAATGTTTCTTAATGCGACTTTAAAATAATTTTTTAGCATTTCTTCCTACTTTTCTATATTTATTTATGAAATTCATTTTTTATTCAGCTTCATCATTTCAATGATTTTGTCACCAATATCTATTGCAACTGGATGGTCGTAGTTCGATAATATTATATATGTGTATTGATTTTCCCAATCAATTCCCAAAAAGGCATTAACTCCAGCTGAAGCACCAAGCCATTTCGCAATACCATTATATGGATAGGGTTCGTCTTTTTCCCCTTCAAACCGATTTAAGAGGAAATCTGTATATTTGCTGCTAAGAATTTCGTTGCTTGTAAGTGCCAGAACAAATTTCAGTAAATCTTCAGCTGTGGAAAATCCCCCACCTGCAGGTGTGCCCTTCAGGGGAGGACTTAATGTATTATCTTTTTCATAATTTTCGGAGCTTGGATCACCAATATTTGTATAACCAGTTGCACGGTTTTCAATATTTTCGAGTTTTGTAAAAGAATCTGAATTTATCATTTTGCAAGGTTGATAGATATACTCTCGTACATAATCATAATAATCCATTCCAGACACTACTTCAATTATTGCACCCAGAACTTCAAAACTTGTATTGCTGTGAATCATTCGTTCTCCTGGTTCAAATTGCAAAGGCATATCTTTTATGAAATTGATGTAATCAGAAAGTTTGCTCATAGATCGCCATTGTGACATAAAGACTTCATTATCCCAATAATCACCCCATCCTGATTTCATTTGCAGTAGATGTCGAATTGTAACCTTGTTTGCTGCTTCAAAAGGAAATCCTTCCAAAAATTTTCCGATCGTATCATCAATATTCAATTTATTCTGTTCCATTAACTGGGCAACTGCAACACTTGTAATCATTTTATTTAGCGATCCGATATTGAATTTAGTATCTGTCTTATTTAGAATTTTTCCGTTTTTATTTGCGAATCCATAGACCTTGTGAAAAAGTATCTCTTCACCTTTTGCCACTAATACAACACCTGAAAATTTATTATTTTCAGCACTCAGGCTTAAGTATTTATGCAATCCCTCGAAATCAGATAACTTTTCTGCTTCTTTTTCATTTGAATTTTTATTTTCCGGTTTCGAGATTGGTTTAAAAAATAATGCTGAAATTTTATTAGGTTCATTCAGTTCAACATTCACAATCAATTCTAAATAGGAATCTTTATTTTCTGATTTTAAGATCAGTCTGATTTCATCATTAGCAGATTTTGGAATATCATACACAATTAATTTCCCAAAAGCAGATTGTGTCCGCTGAAAAAAATCGGTATGAGCAGAAATGGGAAAAGCATCTCTAAATCTTTCCGCAAAGTTTTCTTTAATATAATCATCGAGTTTATAAGAACTTTCTTCATTCAATAATTCAAAAACTTCTTTTGCTCTTTTCCCGGCTGGTTGATTAGGAAAATCAACGTTTGCAAATATGGATAGAGTAATTAAAAACCATACTAAACAAAAAATGAATTGTTTCATCGTGTATCCTCCATAATATACTTTTAATTATATATATATTATAGCAATTAATATGCCAAACGTTTAAAGTGATAAATAGTAATGAGATAACGTCTATATGTTAAGGAAAATGTGTGCGATGTAGTACAATAAACGACCGCTGGCGGACATTTTTTAATGCTATACATTACTTCATCAATACCATCTTCATTGTTTCTTGATATTTTCCAGCTGTCATTCGTATAAATAGATAAAGGAATAAAATGTTTCGTGGGATTTTCAAAATCATCGCTAGATCCAGTATCTGCCGGATGAATTATTCTAATATGTCCAGATACGAACATAAACTGGACGACCGTGAACAAATAATTAACAAAACTAAATACCTAACTTACTGGGAAACAGAGTAATAAGTATTTGGCATAGAAAATGCACCAATCATGCTGATATTGATAGTACGAAGATGAATATTTCTTCGAAAATCGATTTGAGTAGTTCACAATAAATAAAATATAGGAGTCGTTTAAATTTTACAGGGGAATTAATGAATTATAGATCTAAAAGAAAGATGTATTTTCTCTGCTTAGGTAAGATCATGATCTCACTGATCATGATTTTAATTTTTGCTCAAACTATTTACGCGCAAACACAGCTGGAACCAGAGAAATCCAAAGCAATTCGCGATGAACTTGAAAAAATAGTGACTGATGGTAAAGCACCCGGAATGATCGCGGCAATTATCTCAAGCGAAGGCATAATCGCTATTGCGTCAGCAGGAGTTCGTAAAGCCGGCACTTCAATTGCCATGACCGATAAAGATCTTGTTCATCTTGGTTCATGCGGCAAAGCAATGACTGCCGCAATGCTTGCCACTTTGGTAGCAGAAGGGAAGATGAGTTGGGATATGAAATTGACTGAAGCTATTCCTGAACTAAAAAATAATATACATGCTGATCTCAAAAATACTACACTTTGGCAACTTCTTACTCATCGTGCTGGTGTTCCTAGTGATCAAATTGACTGGTATGCATATGCTGATAAGGATATCAAAGATAGACGATCTTCAATATTGAAGGATAATATAAAACTTGCTCCAGCATACACTGATGGAGAATTCCATTATTCTAATTATGGATATGTAGTTGCCGCTTGTATGGCAGAGCAAATAACCGGCTTAAGCTGGGAAGTTTTAATGAGAGAGCGTTTATTTGAACCACTTGGTATGACAACTGCCGGATTTGGCGATCCTGTAAAGCATAAGAAAATAGATCAACCCTGGGGGCATAAAAAATGGTGGATAGGAAACAAATGGAAACCCAGTAGAGATTATTATGGTGAAGTTATTAGTCCTGCCGGTCGGGTTCATTGTAGTGTAGAAGACTGGGCTAAATTTATTTCACTTCAATTACCTGGAGAAAACACTATTCTTGATAGAAAAATCCTAAATAAATTGATAGAACCTAATGGTGTTTATGCAGGCGGGTGGGTCGTCCTCCAACAGACTGAACAACCATGGGCAAAAGGAATAGTGCTAGTACATGGAGGAAGTAATGAGATATGGTATGCTTCAGTTATGGTTGCACCAAATTTAGATAGAGCTTATGTTGTAGTTACCAATTCGTGTGAATTCGGAGTTACTGATCGTATGTGTGTTGAAATGACTAACAAGATAGCGAAAATGGATCAAAATCTATAAAACTAAAAGAGAAAAAATGGGAAAAATATCATTTTTTTAATCTAGTGATTGTCAGTATTTTGATAGGTGGTAATTTATATTCTCAAGATAGTTCAAACGCACAGATGCAATTTGCTGATTTTAACATAAATGATCAATATTCTGATAAAAAGCACAAATCAGGTTGTATTAAAAGATATGGATAATGATGGATATACAGATTTATTATATCTTGATGAAACAGGAGATGGAATTGTAGATAAAAAAATTGAGTTTCTTGGAAAAGTGATTATGTTCGACTGGGATATTAATGCACTATTTTAAATATTCAAAACGGGCATAACAAGCGTGTCGGCAGATTAAATGAAATCGGGAATTACGAATTAAGAATCCTCTTTTATAGATATATTTTAATTTTACAATGTTCATCACCCTGCAGAAGTGATTCAACTATTCTCACTTTTACCGGACGTTGCAGAATGAACTCCCAGATGTCTCGATAAAAACCTGCTCCGCAATAGCAGTAATTTTTATCAATAGGTTTATCTTCATCTTTTAAAGCTTCACGAATTCGCGGGCAATGGCAATAGTGATAACGTTTTATTACAGGATCATCAGTTTGGAAATACTCATGAAAATCTTTTGGAATTTTAACTGCAGTAAGCGTATTACCTTCAAGTTTTCCAGCCATTCCCATATCATGATCAGTTATGTATTTCAACTGATCTTCACTTAAGTTTTTATAAGTTGTAATAGATTTCTCAAAATATTGCTGTAAAAGCTGATGAACTTGTTTCAGATCTCTTGTTTTTGTATATTCTTCTCTTAATGTTTTCAGATAATCTTTGGGCGCTAAACAGGCACAGCCACTCATCACATCTATAATTTCATCTTCTTTAAGTTCACTATTTAAAAGTATCATCAATCTTTCTGACCACTCAATATTTTCTTGATGTGATCTTGAAGCTTTCTCAAATAGATCTTCTCTTCCAATTTTTTGTAAACCGATCTTTAATTTATGAAGCCATTGTTTCTCAAAGTCAGACATTATATTCCTCTTTCAATCTGCTGCTATCGTATAGAATTGTTTATCGTCAGGGTCATGAAACATAAATTGGGAGATTTCTAATTTGAATAGAGTAAAATCATCGTCATCCGAAGATTCCCAATATGCTTTGAAAAAAGGGATCTCCTCGGACAATTTCTTCCTAGTTTTATTATCTGTAATTATTCTTGCTGTGCCATTTCCACGGATAGAGCCAAGATCATTTTTCCCTTCAGTAAGGATGCAAATCTCAACTGAATTATTTTGTCTGATCTCCTGAACTTTTAATCTATTAGATTTGGAACAACACCAAATAGTATTTTCGAAGTATATCATTGCCATGCAACGTACATGAGGTTTACCATCTATGCAAGTTGCAAGATACATTAATTCGCTTTTTTCTAAGAATTCGATCAATCTGTTTTTATTCATATTTCAAAGCTTCTACCGGGTTAGAATGAGCTGACCTTATAGTTTGAACACTAACTGTAACAAGAGCAATGATCAATGCTAAACTACCAGAAATCAGGAAAACCCAAATGCTTATGTCGGTGCGATACGCAAAATTCTGCAGCCATTTATTCATTGCAAAATATGATATTGGGCATGCAATAAGGCACGAGAGTAAAACTAATTTTGTGAAATCTTTTGAAAGTAACGCAATGATCTGTAATACTGAAGCTCCCATAACTTTGCGAACTCCAATTTCTTTTGTTCGCTGCTCTGCTGTGAAAGCTGCAAGCCCAAATAGTCCAAGACAGGCAATGAAGATTGTTATAAATGTGAAATAGCTAAATAACACGATCAGTTTTTCTTCTGCCAGATATAACTGGTTCAACTGATCATCAACAAAAACTGCTCTTATCGGTTCATCAGGACTAAATTTATTCCAAACTTCATTTACATAATCTATTGTATCACGATAATTTGCACCTTTTATCCGTACAAAAACCCGTAAGTTTTCTCTATATCGGAATTGCATGTCATCCGTTATAAGCCAGATGAGAATTGGATGGATCTCCTGCTTCATAGAGTTAGAATGAAAATCGCTCACAATTCCTATTATATTTGCAAAATTATCATTACCTAAACTATCAGTGAATGCTACGATCCTTTTGCTTAGCGGATCTTCCCAACCAAATTTACGTACTGTAGCTTCATTAACTAAAACAGATTGTACCCAGGTATTTTCTATATCTCTACTGAAATTTCTACCTTCGATGAGTTCAATTTCCATAGTATCTAAGTAATCAAAATCTATCTGCATGAACTGACAGCTCATTTGTTGAATGTCACCTTCATTAGTCTCAGCGCGAACCGGAGAACGATTGAAAGTTGTACCGGGCATATTAAAAGAAGCGGCAGCTGATACTACACCTTGATGCGAAACCAATTCCTGTTTGAATGATTGCATTTGCTGCTCAATTTCTTGATTTCGTACATCGATAGCCATCAGGAATTCTTTATTGAAACCAAGATCTTTATTTTTGGAATACATGAGTTGCTTGATCACGATAAGTGTTCCTATGATCATCGCAATAGAAATTGTAAATTGAATGATAATAAGAATTTTGCGGAACAGTGCACCTTGAGCACCTTTTACGGATTCAGATTTTAATGTATGAATCGGTTGAAAGTGAGATAGAAAGAATGCCGGATAAATTCCTGCAATGAAACCAATAAACAATCCTAAACCTAAAGTTCCAAGAAGATACACTGGTTCTGTAAGTAGATTGATCTGGATATCTAAGGATGTGATACTATTAAATACTGGCAATAGTAATTCAGCTAAAACCAATGAGATTAGAGCTGCACCTGTTGCCATCAATATAGATTCAAGTAGAAATTGTCTGATCAATGATCCACGATTGGAACCAAAAACCTTACGCAAACCAACTTCTCTGCTGCGTCTTGCCGAACGTGCAGTTGCCAGATTCATATAATTTATACACGCGATTAGAAGTAAGAATACAGCAATAATGCTAAATACATAGACATAGACTATATCACCATTTGGATACATTTCCCAAACTAAATTAGAATGAAGTCGAATAGATTTTATAGGTTGTAAAGAGAGAGTTGAGTGCCCATTAATTCTATCGTATCTTTCCTTCATGTACGTTTCAAAGAATTCTGGGAATTTAGCTTCCAGATCAGCTGGATCTGCATCATCTTCCAACATGAAGTAATGATAAACCTGCCAGCCATACCATGCATTCTCTTCTCCCGGTCGGTAGGCTCCTATCCAAGGGACTAATGCATCATAAGGAAAATGAGTGCGCCCTGGATGATCTTTATATACTGCTGTTACTACCAGATCAAATACATTTTCAATTGAGATGGTTTTTAGATATGGATCTTCATCTCCAAAAATTCTTTTAGCTAAACTTTCAGAAATGATTATAGCATTTTGTTGTGAGAAAGCCTCTTCGGCGCTTCCTTCAACAAATTCATTGCTGAACACATCAAAAAAGGTTGAATCTACAGCAAATATTTTATCTGTTGTAATGGCATTTTCTTCATAATACAAATTTGCAGTATGTGTGAAAAGTCCACCAACACCACAAACTCTTGTATATGTCTTGATCTCAGGATAAATTTCTTTCATCGTTGGTGAAATGGGACGAGGTGCATTACAATATTTATCTATTTTGCCACCCATATCGTTCTCGTTATTCAATCTGTAAATATTATCAGCATTATCGTAAAATTTATCGTAGCTTAGTTCGGTTTGAATGTACAGGGAGATCAACAAACTACATGTTATTCCTACAGCTAAACCCAATATGTTCAAAACTGAATAAAATTTTTGACGGCTTATGTTTCTCAGGGCAATATTAAGATAATTTTTAAACATTTATTTTCCTCTTAAATATGAACGATAACAAGCCAAGAAGGAAGGAGTGAGGAAACTTGGCCTGTCACCGTACACGATAATTTATTTTAACTTTCCATTCTTATAAATAAAGCGATCACCTCTGTCACGAGGATAATAGAGTTTTGTTTTCTTGATTCCTTCTTCTCTTAGATTTTCATTGAAATTGCGATATTGGAATCCATCGTCTACTGAATGCATAGGTAGGAATACCTTTGGTTCTAATTCTTCCAAAGTGCGAATAACTCCTAATCTAACTGATTCAACATCGGGAAGTCCACAACCACGTATGGGCATCATTGCAATATCGATATTTTGGAAATTCTCTTTTACATATTCGATTTCTTGCCAATAAGTCCCAGAAAAGTCTCTGGTCTCATTTGCGTGATCACCAGGATGGAAAATGGTTACACCATCTACTTCGATAACACAACCAATACCTGCATCATTAGATTCAAAAGCAGTTATCTTCAAATCATCAAAAGTTAATGTTGATCGTGGTTCTATTAAATCATATTCATGTTGTTCTGGAGTTGCATCTCCTAGAATATATCTAATATTAGGGATAGTTTCTTGCCATTCCCAAATAACAGGATCATAATGATCACCATGATCATGGGTTGCAATTACAGTCACATTCATATCTTTTATCTCTTCAGGATTTATCCAACCATTAGCAAGACTCGGATTTTCCGGTACATTCCCATGACTCCAATAATCTATGATCAAAAGGTTATTTGCAGTTTTATATATCCATCCGGCATGAGTAGCAAACCATAAAATTGATTCAGATTCTTTTAATTCTTTTTGCAAGAGATCTTCTTTATATTTTTTTTCGATTTTACTAGATTTACCACCATTTTTTGCTAGGATCGCTGTAATTTTTTCGTTAGGATAGATCTGGGAATAGTACATGGGAGTTTTCTTGAAACAATCTTTCGCATTTACGACAGCTCCTTTTTCCAGAAGCATATTTACAATATCTACTTGTCCGCGAATGGCAGCGGTATGTAAAGGTGATCTATTGAATTCAGGATCAGTTTGATTTATATCTACACTATGCTTCAAAAACAATTCTACATATTCTGTTTTTCCTAAATTTACACTGATAAGGAACGGTGAGCGGTGTCCTGTTTCACATTGCCCTTCATTTTCACATTCTGCTGCATTAACTTTAGCACCATATTCTAACATAACTTCGATGACATCAATGCTATCGCGATTGCAGGCATTGGCAAGAGCTGTGGATCCACCATTATTTACAGCGTTAACATCTACTCCGCTTTCAAGAAGTTTCCTAACAATTTCATCCCGCTGAGACCAAGCTGCAGCGTGCAACACAGTACTTCCGGAAGAATCAACAACAGCTACATCTGCACCCTTTTCCAAAAGGTAATCAAGGCTTTCCATACGAAGTTTATGTGCACTATGAAGAGCGGTAACTCCACCAATTACCTTTGTATTTACGTCTACTCCATTTTCCAAAAGGAAATCAGCCATTTCAAATCTCCTACCAACCACTGCCCAGAAGAATGGTGTTTCCCTATTCATAGTTACTTTGTGAATATCTACATCTCTTTCGAGGAAAAGTTTCATTACTTCCACATTACCAAGATAAGCAGCATAATGCACTGGATAGACGTCCCATTGGTTAGGAACATCATATTCACAACCAAGTTCGAATAGGAGTTTCACAGCTGCCAGGCTGTCCGAATAAATTGCGTTAGCCATTGGAGTGCTTCCATTATTTGTGCTTGTATGAATATTTGCACCCTTTGTAATAAAGTATTTCAACAGTTCCACATTTCCTGAGCCGGCTCCGGAATGGAAAGGAGTGAAGCCATTATTATCTACAAAATTTACATCGAAGCCTTTATCTTCCACCAGAAATTTAACGATGTTGATGTTACCGCCACTAGCAGCGTTTATTAGCAAATTGCTACCATCAATATCTACAGTTGTTATGTCAGCTCCTTGCTCTTGCAGATATTTGAAGATATCATAGTTTCCACTGGTTACTGCCCAATTTATAGGTGTAAATTGTCGATCATCTGGTAATTCAAGATTTGCTTCATCTGCTTCTATCAATTCTTGAACTCTGGTTAAATTTCCTTCTTGTATCGCATCATGAATATCTAAAGAAAATAAAGGGGAAACTAAAATAAGAATGAAAGTTATTACTGCTACGATAAATTTATAGATCATCTTTCCTCCAGTTTGGTTTATTCTGCTACTCGTCCGTCTAACAGATTAACAATTCGATTTCCATAAGCTGCTTTTTCTTCGGAGTGTGTAACTTGAATAATTGTTGTTCCTTCTTCATTAAGCTTCTTAAAAAGTTCCATTATCTCTTTACCTTGAGCTGAATTTAAATTTCCTGTTGGCTCATCTGCTAAAAGTAGACTTGGTTTTCCAATAATTGCACGGGCAATTCCTACCAATTGTTGCTGACCACCAGAAAGTTGATTTGGGAATAGGTCTTTTTTGCCCACAATATTGAATTTATCTAGAATATCACAAACCATCGATTTGCGCTCGGAACCTTTTATCTTTTGATACAAAAGTGGCATTTCTATATTTTCGTAAACAGTGAGTTCATCGATAAGATGATACTGCTGAAACACAAAACCAATTTCATGTTTATGAAGCTCAGTTCTCTTTTTCTCGTTAAATTTATGAACGGGATTTTCTTTATAAAAGAATTCTCCATCATCCAGTGTTTCTAACATTCCCATAATATAAAGAAGGGTAGATTTTCCGGCACCGGAGGGTCCCATTATTGTTACGAATTCACCCTCTTTTACTTCCAGATCTACATCTTTTAAAACATAAGTTTTTACAAAATTGTTTGAATAATACTTAAAAGCGCCTTTTATGTTTAACATATTTTCTCTCCTATAATTTTTGTGAGATTTTAATTATCTCACAAAGTAGATTTTTTTTATTCATATTTCAGTGCATCAGCTGGATTTGTATGTGCTGCTTTTATTGCACGGAAGCTTACAGTTATTAAGGCAATTAATAATGCTGTTATTCCTGCTAAAATGTAAACTATTATTGATTGGTCAACAGCATAGGCGAAGTTCTGAAGCCATTTTGTAAGAGCCAAGTAAGAAAGTGGCCAAGCAATAATATTTGCCAAAAGTACCCAGATGGAAAATTCTTTTGTGAGTATCAATACAATGTTAGAAACAGATGCTCCCATCACTTTTCGAACGCTGATCTCTTTAGTTCGTTGTTCAGCCGTAAATGATGCTAAACCGAATAATCCGAGACATGCAATAAATATGCATAGGATCGAGAAATAGGTGAAAACTCTACCGATCTTCTGCTCAGCAATATATTGTTCATTCAGGTTTTCATCTAAAAATTTATATTCAAATGGGAAGGTGGGGCAGAACACGTTCCATTTTTCTTCAATGAAATCTAAAGTACTTTCTACATTTTCTTGTCTGATCTTTAAACAAATATTACGTTGTGGATCGTTTGAAAGCATTATAAGAAGTGGGTCTATCTGATTATGTAGAGATGCATAATGGAAGTTTTTTATTACTCCAATAACTTTTGTATTTAAATTCGCAGTTCCATCCAGATTTGCTCCAAATCCAAGTTTCTTTCCTATTGGATCATCACCCCAACCTAGAACTTCAGCTGTAGCTTCATTAATTAGCACAGATTCTTCTGCGTCTGTTTGCAAGTCTCTATTATAGTTACGACCTTTTATTATTTGCATGTTCATGGTTTCTAAATAATCATGATCTACAAAAACAAAATTAATTCCTTTTTCTTCCATACTACCGTCTTGTGTTTCAAAGAGATGTACGATAATGCCATGTCCACCACCCGGAATGCTGGAAGTTGTACCGACATTAGTTATCTGTGGATGTTTTTTAAGTTCATCTTTAATTGCTTGCAAATTCTTAACTGCAGCTGTATCTCGAATTGTTAATACAACAATATTCTCATCACTGAATCCGAGATCTTTTTCTTTTAAGAAACTGAGTTGTTGAATTACAGTGAAAGTACCAATTATCATAATAATGGAGATAGAGAACTGCAATAAAACAAGGATCTTTCTTAATATTCCCTTATTTTTTCCAAATTGTCCTTTTAATACTTCAACGGGGATAAATGAAGAGAGATAAAAAGCCGGATAACTTCCTGATAGGATCCCTACAAAAAAAGTTGTAATAAAAATTCCAATTACAAGATCAATATTTGTTAAGAATCCAAAAGTTAATTCTCGATCTGCTAATTCATTAAATGATGGCAAAATTAATTCAACAGCAACAAAAGCAAAGACCATTGCAATAGAAGCAATTAGAATTGACTCAAATAGGAATTGCCAGCGTAAATAATTCTTTTGGGCTCCTACAACTTTGCGAATTCCTACTTCAACTGATCTACTGGAAGATTGAGATGTTGCCAGATTCATATAATTTATGCATCCAATTACAAGTAAGAACAAAGCCACAATACTGAATATATAAACATAAGCAATATTTCCTGTAGGAAGGTCATATCCAACATCGGAGTGAAGGTGCACATCGGCAAGTGGATTTGTCATAAATTTGAAAGTAGCATTGATCTGTTCACCAACTGGTTTTATATATTTATCGTTAAAATCTGGATATGCATCAATTACATTTTGGATATCTCCATTTTCGGTAAGCATGATATATGTATAAAAACCAATATTCCAGAAAGCACCACTTTCCAGGCTATCAAATCGTTCAGCAAAAAATGATTTTAATGTAATAAAAGAAGCTATAGCTTCAAAATGTAAATGAGAATTGTGTGGCACGTCTTCAATAATTCCTGTTATCGTATAAATAGTGCCATTACCTGTTTCCAAAGTTTTGCCAATCGGATCTTCATCCTCAAAAATTCGTTTAGCAAAACTCTGTGTTAAAATTATTTCATTTGGATCATCAAGTGCATCTTTGGGTGAGCCTGAGATAAATTTATGTGTAAAAACGTTTATGAATGATGAATCTGCAAAATAGACGTCTTCTTCAAAAAATTGTTTCCCATCATATTGAAATAAATTGTTATCCATATCCATAAAACGGCAAAATTCAGCAATATCTTGTGGGTATTCCAATTTTAGGGCAGGCCCAAGTGGAAGAGCAGTTGCTGCAAAGCGATCTTCTGATTCCTGAATATGAAATTCAGATTCTAAACGATAGATTTTTTTGTAGTTTTTATGATGTTTATCGTACGAAAGTTCATTTTGCACGAATAAAGCAATTAGTATTGTACAAGTAAGACCTATTGCTAAACCAATGATATTAATCATAGAATAGAATTTTCTATTCTTGAGATTTCTAATTGCAACTTTTATAAAATTCTTGAACATATTTACTCCTTCAAAACTTGATCCCTTAACAATCTTCAAAAAAATACCGTTGGCAAGTTTCCTCACCAACGGTTAGGTAGTTATAAACTTATAGATGAAATTCTTTTTTGATGTTTTCAGTAACAATATGACCATCAAATAGCTGAATTACTCTGTGTGCGTATTCTGCATGAGAAGGTGAGTGAGTTACCATTACAATTGTTGTTCCCTCTTCATTTAATTGAGTTAGAAGATCCATAACTTCTTCACCATTTGCAGAATCTAGATTACCAGTTGGCTCATCCGCAAGAATAAGTTTTGGCTTTGTTACAACTGCACGAGCAACTGCTACACGCTGCTGCTGACCACCAGAAAGTTGTTGTGGAAAATGCTTGGCTCTATGAGCAATCTTCATTCTATCTAAAACTTCTGTTACTCTTTTCTTTCTTTCAGAAGAGCTCATCTTAATATATAGAAGTGGAAGTTCAACATTTTCATAAACAGTGAGCTCATCGATAAGATTAAAGCTTTGGAAGATGAAACCAATATTAGATTTTCTCATGTTGGTACGCATCTTTTCTGTATATTTAGATACTTCTGTGTTATTAAAATGTAGTTCACCTTTATTGGGATTATCTAATAATCCAATTAAGTTAAGTAATGTGGATTTTCCGCATCCGGAAGGTCCCATTATTGCAACAAATTCACCACTTGCAATTTCCATGTTTACATTGTTCAGGGCTGTAGTTTCTACCTCATCAGTTCTGTAGAATTTGGTTAAATCAACTGTCTTAATCATTTTTGCCTCCATTTTTTTATTTCAAAATTAATTTTTCTGCTCTACCAAAATTGTCATAACTAGAAATTATTACTCTTTCACCTTCATCCAATCCTTCTAGTAATTCATAATATCTTGGATTCATTCTTCCTAACCGAATTTCACGTTTAATCGCAAATTTTCCGGTTGGATCTACAACAAATATATATTGACCACCAGTGCTTTGATAGAAAGCCCCACGTGGTACAAGTAGCGCTATTTGTGATGCACCTAATTCTAATTTGACCCTAAATGTTTGTCCGGTTCTTATTTGATCTGGTATTGTATCAATAAAAACAAGATCGACTCCAAATCTACCGTTTCTAACTTCCGGATATATTTTTTTTATCTTCAATCCGTAGGAATTTCCTGTAAAATCGAACTCACCAACAAGATTAGAATTAACACGGGAGATGTAGTGTTCATCAATCTCGAGTCTAATCTTAAATTCGTCTAGAACGTGTATTTGACCCAATCGTTGCCCAGTTCCAATTGCTTCTCCAATTTCTGCATTTACAGAAACTAGTAAACCTCTTACAGGTGCTTTTACTTTAAGGTTTTCTAATTTTTGTCTTACAAATTCCAGATTCATCTCCATTTGATCTACCGAATTCTCTAGTTGTGAAACCTGGATTTCACGGAATAATGAATCTGCTTTTTGGTTTTCTATAACCAATTCACGATTTTGTAATAAATAGTTATATTTCTCTTCACTTTCTTCAAACTCTTTATCTGAAATATAATCCTGTTTAAATAAATTTATGCTATTTTCATAATTTCTTTTTTGTATACTCAGTTGATAATTGAGATCTAACAATTGTCTTTTTAAGCTGAGTTTGTTTTGCTCCATAGAAAGGCGTGTATTACGCAAGTTATTGATCTGTTCAGCAAGGTTTGCTTCACGATTCATTATATCAAGATGAAGATTCGTATTACTTAACCTTAATATAACATCACCTGCTTCAACCATTATTCCTTCTTCAATTAATAACTCTTCTACTCTGCCACCTTCAATAGCATCTAAGTAGATTGTACTAATTGGCTGTACAGTACCAGTTTGAGTTATATAATCTTGGAAATGATCATTTTGCACTTCCTCAATTGAAATGCGATCTATCTGAACATTAAATTTTGATGTGTGATCTCCAAAAATTAGATTATAAAGTATTATAATTGTAAAAAGTGCACCTAGCGAAACTAATAGTATTTTCTTTGGTGGCCATTTTTTCTTTTCAATTGCTCTGTCCATTCCCTCACTCCTTTTTATTTTCATTACTAATTAAAGCAAATAATGTGCCAAATACATAAATGCTACGGGTATAGTCAGATACGTAAAATATATTGTATAAATCTGTTCGATTGCGTACTTGCATATGTACGTTGGCGGACAGTTTTTTTGTTGACGAATTTTATTCATTAAAATAAGTATGGAGTTGAATTTAGTGAATGATATAAAAAATTGGTATTTGGGAGTTTTTGAAATGGGTAAATTTGGTAAAATATTAGCAATTGACGATAACGAAGATATACTTTTTAGTTTAAAATTACTCTTAAAAAATCATTTTGAATTGATACATACAGAAATAAATCCTGATAGGATACCGGGTTTATTGGAACAAGGTAGTTTTGATGTGATACTTCTCGATATGAATTTTACAAGAGATATGATAGGAGGTCAGGAAGGATTTTATTGGTTAGAAAAAATCCTGGAAATAGATCCTTCTGCCGTAGTAATTTTTATTACTGCTTATGGTGATGTTGAGCGTGCAGTTAAGGCAATAAAGGCAGGAGCTGTAGATTTTGTTTTGAAACCTTGGCAAAATGCAAAGTTATTAGCTACAATATCTTCTGCTCTAAAATTACGTGGTTCTTTGTTAGAAGCAGATAAATTAAGACTTTCTAGAAATGAGTTATGCAAGAAATTAGATCAACCCTTCCATGATTTTATTGGTGATTCTGCTGAGATGTATAAAGTATACAATATTATTCAAAAAGTTGCATCAACAGATGCCAGCGTTTTAATATTAGGTGAGAATGGTACAGGAAAAGAACTTGTAGCCAGAGCTTTACACAGAAATTCAGCTCGTAGTAAAGATGTATTCCTAAGTGTGGATCTTGGTGCAATTAGCGAAACCCTATTCGAAAGCGAATTATTTGGGCATATGAAAGGTTCTTTTACAGATGCAAAAAAAGATAAACCCGGAAGATTTGAGGTTGCTTCTGGAGGAACTCTGTTCCTAGATGAAATTGGAAATCTATCACCTTCACTGCAATCGAAATTATTAACTGTTATCGAGAAGAGGGAGGTTGTAAGAGTTGGATCTAATAAACCAAGACCAGTTGACGTTCGTTTGATATGTGCAACAAATATGCCAATCTATAAAATGGCAAAAGAGGGTTCTTTTCGACAAGATCTCTTATATAGAATAAATACAGTTGAGATCAATTTACCTCTGCTGCAAGATAGAATAGAAGATATTCCGTTGCTTGTAGAACATTTTCTGCTTAAATTTACTCATAAATATAAGAAAAATATTAAAAGTGTTAATTCAACTGCAATGAAGAAACTCCGTCAATATAGCTGGCCGGGAAATGTAAGAGAATTACAGCATGCTGTAGAGAGAGCTGTGATATTAAGTGAATCTAAAATTTTGCAACCAAATGATTTCATGCTGAAAACAACTCAAAATGCAAGTAATGATGGAACTTTAAGCACTTTTAATATTGAAGATATAGAACGTGATGTTATTCAAAGAGCATTACGAAAGTATGATGGTAATATAAGTCAGGCGGCAAAAGAACTCGGATTAACAAGGGCTTCTCTTTATAGAAGATTAGAAAAATATGGTTTATAAGAATTTTAAAGTTCATACAGTTGTTCGCATAGTTCTTATCATATTAATGATCTTAGCTGTTTTTATCTCGATCTATAGTTTTGGATTTAATGTGACTCCGATCTTGTTGGGAACACTAATAATCTTTCAGGTTTTTGACCTAATAAAATATGTTCAAAAAACCAACAGATATCTAACCAGTTTCTTAGAATCTATTCGCTATGCAGATTTTTCACGAAGCTTTAGACTAGAAGGTTTAGGTTCTGCTTATGATGAGATGAAAGATGCTTTTAACGATGTGATAGCAGATTTTCAGAAGATCAGAACAGAAAAAGAAGAGCATTATCATTATCTTCAAAATGTAATCCAGCATATTGGAATCAGCCTAATTGCGTTCCAAAAAGATGGTAGCGTTGAGATGATAAATAATAGTGCAAAAAAACTATTTCAAGTTAGCAAACTTAAAAACATTAAAGATCTGCAGAGTTACAGCTCTGAGCTTGTAGAAAAATTGCAAAATATGAAAACTGGTGAGCGCACACTTGTACAGGTTACCGATAATGATATGATGATGCAATTAGCTGTTTATGCAACTGAATTTAAAATAAGAATGCAAAGCATAATCTTGGTTTCTATTCAAAATATTCAGTCTGAATTAGAAGAGCAGGAAATGGAAGCCTGGCAAAAACTTATTCGTGTTCTAACGCATGAGATAATGAATTCAATTACTCCCATTGCTTCACTTTCTTCAACAATAAATGAGCTGTTAAAAGACATTGATACGACCGATAATATTCCTCAAATGATTGATGATGATACTATAATTGATATTCGAAATTCATTAAAAACGATATCTAAAAGAAGTACAGGCTTAGTTCATTTTGTTGAATCTTATCGTAATCTTACCAAAATCCCTAAACCTAAATTTGATATTGTTCTTGTTAGCGAAATATTCAATAATGTTCACCTATTAATGGAAAAAGACCTAATGATAAATGGTGTTGAATGTGTATTGGATATTTCACCACCTAGCCTGGAATTAACAGCCGATGAAGAATTGATTGAACAGGTACTTATAAATATAGTTAAAAATGCAATACATGTACTATCTGATACTAAAGATGCAAAAATTGTAATGCGAGCATTCTTAGATAAAAGAGGTAAGATCGCATTGCAAGTTATAGATAACGGTCCCGGAATCCTTAAGGAAGTAATTGATAAAATATTCGTACCATTTTTTACAACCAAACCAGATGGCTCTGGAATTGGATTGAGTTTGTCTAAGCAAATCATGAGAATGCATGGTGGTACGCTTACAGCACAATCAGAGCAGAATGTGGAAACTAATTTTACTTTAAGATTTTAAGGTTATTCATAATTTGATCTAAATTTTATTTGGAATATCTTCATCCAAAGAATTTTCGTGCTTCTTCATTGTTCTTCTAATTTTTTGAACGTAAATGTCACCCTCAGCAGAATATTTTGTTAATCCATTTGCAAGTGTGTATGCATCTACCGGTTCATTTGTCTCTCTGAAATCTTTTCGGTTTTTGCGTAAATCATAATAAGCATTATGGGTATTCAAATTCCTTAAGTAACACTCTATAGATTGATTTACTGTTTCATATTTTGCAACATAAAATTTTGCTCCCTCTGAACGCTTCTTAGGAATAATACCCCTGCTCTGTGACATCGTACGCATTCCAAAAAGGTTGTTAGCCCTCTTTGCAAAACCGGATGTTCCATATGCAGATTCTATTGCTGCCTGTGAAATAACCATTAACTCTGGAATTACATCAATTCTGGTTAACAAATATGATAGATCCTCTTTACTTGTATAAGAAAAATTATACAATTTATAATATATTGCCTTGTTATTAATCCAGTTGATATCATCTACATCAAGATTTCCTTTTTCTAAGCTAGTTATCAAATTAATTAACTTGATCCTGTCATGCATTATATAGCTATTCTCAGATTTTATGATGGGTCTTAAAAAATCTAAGAATGATTGTACATTTTGTTCATATGTTAATGTTTTTGAAAATCCAGGTACAGAAGTGAATTGTTCAACTTCGTATATTATTGTTTCTTTAAACTGCGAAGCATGAACTATATCTGTCACTGTAAAAACTACTATTATCAATATCATTAAAATTGAAAACAATTTATTGCGATACACCTTATCTCCTATCTTTATCTTTTCATGATTTATTTTATTAAAAAATATCTGGGGACAAACTTTTTTGGAGGTTATAATGTCAAGAAGAAAAATTGTCTCAAAAAACATAAAATCAATTAATAGTGATATATAGCGATAAATACTGTCATTCTAAGTGAAGAGGAATATTCATAATGAGCTCCAAAAACTATTCTACTTTAGAATAATCTACTTGACTCTAAAAATACGAAATAATTTATGGGTACTCTAAAGTGTAGTAGTAGAAAATGAAATATTAGAAAATAATATGCAGGATTTCTATACTTATTCTGTCATTAAACTGTAGATGGAACAATATAGAAAGTGATTTGGAGGTATAATGTCACGACTTGATCTGTTTGTGTTGGGGTCTTTAAGCAAGCAACCAATGCATGGTTACAAAATTATTAGATATTTTGAAAAGCGTGGAATTGAAATGTGGGCAAGGGTAAAAACTCCTTCTGTATATAAAACATTGCAAAGATTAGAAAAACAAGGTTTTATTACTGGGAAAATGAAACAGGATGGTAATAATCCACCACGCAAAGTTTTTACATTAACAAAAGAAGGTAAAAAGCACTTCTTGGAATTACTAAATACATTTCTTTGGGGAAAAGACAAATCTCATACTCCTATGGATTTCTGGAACGCATTTCGGTTTGTTCAAAAAAATATCACTCTTACAGAATTCTTAGAAATTATTAAGAATCGGGAAGATAAACATGAGCAAATGGAAATGAAAATGAAAAAAAGACATAAGCAGGCAATTGAAGATGGTGAAATGCCGGAGTTTCCCTTTTATGCAAAAATTATGCATGGGACAATGAAAAAAATGAAAGGTCTTGAACTTGAAACATTAAAGCAGATAAAAGAAGCAGCAATACTTCCCGTGAATAAAAAAGACTTTAAAGAGGAGAATTAATGAAAAAAATATTATTACCAATTATTGTGATTTCGTTATCAATGAACTTAATTGCACAATCACTCACTTTAGACGAAGCTAAGAAATTGGCTCTAAAAAATAATCCAGATCTACTTGCTCAGGAACAAGCTACAAAAGCCAGTAAAAATAGTTTGTGGCAATCTTATTTGAGTTTAATCCCTTCTGCCACAGTGAACGGAAACTATGTAAAATTTAATGAGCTTAGAATGGTGGGAACACCAGAACTTGCGGAAGAAACTCAATCTTATGGATACACGATTTCTCAACCTATTTTTAATGGTGGAAAAATCTGGCTTGGTGCTCGTATGGCTAACGATGGTTACAAAATTGCCAAAGAAAATTTAACAAACAAATTATTGAGTACAATAGCAGATGTTGAATCAAAATATTTTAATGTACTAGAAAATCAGAACCTATTAGAGATCTCAAGAAAAGATCTGCTCTCATCTCAAACAAATGTGGATGTAGCTCAAGTTAGATACGATGCCGGAACACTTTCTAAAGCTGAATTATTACAATTCCAATCTGAGTTAGCCGGCAAAGAAGTAAATTTAATTCAAATGGAAAATTTGTATCAGATCAGCTTGTTAGAACTCGCGAATTTCTTACAGATCGAAGAGATCAAAGAATTGTCAGAAATTCCTATCGAAGCGCATCAATTAACTTTAGATGATCTTTGCAGCAAATCTATAAGCGAATTAGACGGGATGATAGAAGCAGTAGTTAATATAGGTAAGGAGAATAATCCTTCACTTAAAAAATCTAAGATCTCAGTTAATACAAATAAAAAATCATTATTAATGGCAGGCGGGAACTTTCTGCCATCTGTAAATTTACAATATTCCAATAGTTGGTCGAAATATGATATTCAAGATGATTATGAAGAAAGCGGACAACTTGGAATTAATCTATCTGTCCCAATCTTTCCACTGGTAGATAATGGCTTAGAAGTAGCAAAAGCAAACCATAATCTAAAGCAAGCTA